>Ga0256842_1000038_pt1 | contig 96717 bp, 90 predicted proteins | sample 4559240metaG_FD_185973 | JGI IMG/M metagenome (GOLD analysis project Ga0256842, IMG submission 185973) | Hydrothermal vent microbial communities from Guaymas Basin, Mexico - 4559-240 | ecosystem: Environmental > Aquatic > Marine > Hydrothermal vents | place: Mexico: Guaymas Basin | collected... | reverse complement strand
GTATGTCCATCAAATGTATCTCCACTAAATGCCTCATATCCTATTGGTAAGCCCTCTTTTGTTACCATTAATGCTAATACAACTTGTGGTTGGTTAAACTTCCTATCTTTTGAAAATCCATTTTCCCATATATATCGTGTATCCCTGTAATTACTCTATCTTCTTCTATTAAATTTCTCATATTTACCATAATATGTTTTACAATAGTCTGTTTAACTTTCCCCATTACGCGAGAACTCTCTACTATCCTTAGTGGGTGGGGATTTAGTCGTTGCTTAAGGAAGGTTTGGGGTGAAGTCGGGACAATATTTGGTAATATTAAAAAGGATAAACTTACTTGTACTATTAATATAGATGGATTAAGAGATATTAAATATACTATTGTAGGATTTGGTACAATAGATACTCCAAAAACTCACTGGAATCCACCAGTGGGAGTCAAACAATTAATGAGTTGGGTTGGTGAAGCAAGAAGTAAATTTAATAATTTAGAAATGGGTTAATACAGATTCTATATACTCTTATTTTAATATATTATTTCGTTAAAAAACACTATTTTATTTTAATATTCTTTCTCTTTATATATTCTAATAACTCCTTTTTTTTAATATTTAATTTCTCTACTATATCATCTATTGATATATTGAAATCTTTTATCATTACTATTGCTGTTTCAAACTCTTTCTCTTTTAATCTTTTTTGAGCCTTAATTCTCTCTTCTTCTCTTCCTTGTTCTAATCCTTTTTTTCTTCCTTTTGCTTCTGCCTCTTTTTTAGCATAATTCATTACATTAATATAATCCAATCTTGCTTTTAAGTTTTGTTGATAAGCAAATTGTCTATCTTTATCCAATGCTAAAAACTCTGCTACATCAAATGCCTCTTTTATTATCTTATCCTCTTCTAATATTTTAGGAATTGATGTTATATTTGATGAGTTATTTAGATACCATAGCCAATAGTCTAAATGGGTTGATAACTCATTTTCACTCTTTTTAAATTTTGGCATTTCAAGATAGTAATATGTTAATTTATCATAAAACACCTCTTTTTTATCTACATTACATAGTTGAACTTTTTTTAGATAATTCTCATCATCATCTATTTTAAACTCTAATATTCCTATAAAATATATTTTTTTAAGTCTATAATCCCAAAATCCTTTTTTTGATTGTTCTTGGATTGGAAATGATGTATAGTATATACTTCTATCTCTAAAGTACTCTTGTTTGCTTCTTTGAAGCTCTACTATAAAGCTCTCACCTCTGCTATCTTTACAGTATATATCAAATATCGCTTTTCTATCTATAATATTTAATCCTAACTTCTCTAAGTTTCTATACTCTATGCTTATAATTTTATCTTCTAAATCTAGTAAATCATTTAAAAAACTTATCAGTAGATTTTTATGCTTTTCATTGCCAAATATATGCTTAAAGCCAAAATCTGTAAAGGGGTCTATATATTTATCTTTTATCATCATACACATTTTTTACTCCTTTTTTAGATTATTATAACATAATCCTAAAAAAGCTACTTCCACTACCAGAGAAAAACCAGCCATCTTTTTGATAATTTTGAAGTTTAGGATACTCAACTAATGCTGATTTATATAAATCATTTGCCTCTATTGGATTATTTATCATTTCTAAAATTTCTTTAGAACTTATAGTATCCCAACCTATAAATGATGATAATCTGATTTTATCCAAGAAATCTCTCTTAAATCTTTTATATACAAGGGTTGTATCACAAGATATATCACTAGGTGTAAAAATCTCTAATTCTAATGGTGGTTCATCAAATTTTTCTACAATCTCTCCAAATCCTGATACATTAGCACTATTATAGTTATATATAAAAAATGGAAAATCAGCTCCAATAGTTGAGCCAATTTTGACTAATGTATCTATATCTAAACCTAAATTACATACTCTATTTGCTAAAAGCATAAAATAAGCCCCATCACTGCTTCCTCCACCAAGTCCTGCTTGTGATGGGATGTTTTTGGTTACTACTACTTTATGATTATAAAAAAACTCTAGTAAATCTAAATCTCCACAATAGTTATTCAAAGCTATAAATGCTTTATATATTGTGTTTGATTTAGTTTCTACAAATTCACACCCCTCAATAGTGAATTTATCACACTTAGCCTCTACAAACTCTATCTCATCATATAGATTATTTACTTTAACAAAGCGAGATAATAGGGTATGATACCCATCTTTATGTCCTGTAATTTTGAGAAATATATTTACTTTAGCATAGGCTTTTATTTTCATTATTTTATCCTTTGTAAAATTATAACAAAAAATTGGATATAATAAATCAAAAATAAGAGAATATATATGAGAAAATTTTTAGATGCTAATACTATGGTATCATATCTTACAAATCAACCGCAATTTAAAAATCTCAAAAAAAACTACTGTTATCAAAAATTTATATCTATAATAAATCCTAAATTTAAAAGAGCGATTGCTTTTGTATATATTAGAGAAAAAAAGCTTTTTATTGCTCTCTCTCACCCAGGGTTTAAGATGGAGTTAGATTATAATAAAGGTACATTTAAATCTTTATTTAAAATATTATCTCAAAATGATATTAAATGCAAAGATTTTGATGTAGAGGAGGTAATAATATTTAACTCTAATAAAATTTCAATTATCAAAGAGAGTAATGAGATAGAGATTACTGTACCATATTATCTAGAACAATCATCAGGGGAGTTTGAGATTATTAGTTTAAATAGTGATATATTGGATAAATTTAATGATATTAAAGCAAAAATTAGATGCAACTTGAACTAAAAATCAAATCTCTTCCTAACAGTGCAGGTGTATATCAATATTTTGATAAAGATGGTAAATTATTGTATGTTGGAAAGGCAAAAAATCTTAGCAATAGAGTCAAAAGTTATTTTAGATTTAATCCAGAATTTAGGATAAATAATAAGCTCTCAAGTAGAATTATTAAGATGCTTAGTGAGACTATAAGATTAGAGTATATTATAGTAGATAGTGAAGATGATGCTTTGATATTGGAAAATTCTCTTATTAAGCAGTTGAAACCAAAGTATAATATTTTACTTAGAGATGATAAAACCTATCCATATATTTATATTAATGAGTTAGATGAGTTTCCACGATTTGAACTTACTAGAAAGGTTATAAAGTCTAAAGGAGTTAAATATTATGGGCCATTTCCAAATGGTGGTAGAGAGCTTTTAAATGCTATTTATGAGATATATCCATTAGTTCAAAAGAGCAGTTGTCTCAAAGGTAAAAAGGCTTGTCTATTTTATCAGATTAAAAAATGTCTTGCTCCTTGTGAGGGTAGGGTGAGTAGAGATGAGTATATTAAAATAGTTGATAGTGCCAAAAAAGATATTGAAAATAGAGCAAATTTAATATTAAAACTTAAAGATTTAATGTTGAGTTTCGCCTCTAATGAGCAGTTTGAAGAGGCTATGAAAAAGAGAGATATGATAGAGTCTATCAAAAAGATTACTCTATCTTCTCAAATTGATTTAGCTAGTAGTGCTAATTATGATATATTTGTTATACTCAATGGTGATGATAGGGGTGTGGTTGTAAGGCTTTTTATGAGAGGTGGTAAGATAATATCAAGTAGCTATTCATACTTTAGAGAGACTCATATATATAATAAAAGTAGTGCTTATAAACAGGTTTTATTAGAATTTTATAGTAGTGATATGCCATCTATTACAACTGATATATTAGTGGGAGATGATTTTGAAGATATAGCAGAAATAGAGTCTATTTTATCTGATAAATTAGCCCAAAAAGTATCAATTAAATATCCCAAAATTGGGAGTAGGGCAAAGCTTATTAATATAGCTTTGCAAAATGCCAAAGAGTTACTTAAAGTAGATAATAGAAATAGCGATACAGAACAAGATATTGCACATCTTTTAAATCTATCAAGAGTACCATTTAGAGTAGAGGCTTTTGATAACTCTCATATTAGTGGTGAGTCTATTGTAGGTGGTATGGTGGTATGGAATGAGGGTGAATGGGATAAGTCAAGTTATAGAAGATATAGGCTTAATAGTCGTGATGAGTATGGGCAGATGAGAGAGATGCTACTTAGACGAATTGAGAGTGGAAATTTACCTGATTTATGGATACTTGATGGAGGGTTAGCCAATCTTAATTTAGCTTTTGATATTTTAAAAGAGAGAGATATTAATTTAGATGTAATTGCTATTGCAAAAGAGAAAATAAATGCTAAAGCAAATCGTGCTAAAGGTAGGGCAAAAGATAAAATATATACAAAAGATAATATATTTAATCTCACACCTAGTGATAAGAGATTACAATGGATACAGAGATCAAGAGATGAATCACATAGATATGCTATAAGTTATCATCGTAAATTAAAGAGAGAAAATGATAAAAAAATCTCTTTATTATCCAAAAAAGGTATAGGTGAAGTTACGATTAAAAAGCTTATTAATTTTTTTGGTACATTTGAAGAAATAGAAAAATCATCATTTGAAGATATAAAAGATGTTACAAATATCAAAATAGCAAAAATTTTAAAAGATAACTAATAAATTCAATTGGTATTTAGCTATTTTATTATAAACTTAAGTAAAATAATCACAAATATAACAAAATATAACTAAGGAGGCTAGAGCCGATATGTATTATATGTTAAATCAAGAGAGACAAATTGTAGCTGCTGACTATGAACTATTGGAGATTTTGGAGATTGATAATCTGCCTATTCTCTTTAGTAAGGTAGTCAATAATGATATAAAGATTACTAAAATCAGTGATAGAAAACTAACAATTATTTCAGATGTAAGTACAATTCAAAGTGCTTATGAAGAATATACTATCAAAACAACTTTTGGAGATATAATATTAGTAAAGTTATACAATACTGTATCTAAATCTAAAGCTAATGATAAAAAAGATGACATAAAAAGTGTAAATAAATTAAATATTCTATTAGATGATGAACCTAAAAAACCTAAAAAGAAAATCCCTAGTATTTTCTTTGATGATGATGACGATGAAGTTATTACAAAACCAATTAAAAAAACACCTATAATAGAAGAGAAAAAAAGTCAATTAGAACAAGATTTGGAAGAGGCTAGTCAAGAACTTCAAAATCCAAAAACTACAATGGCTAAATTAGAGCCATCAGTAGAGACTATTGAACCTAAAGAGGAGTTATTTGAAGATACTCTATCTAAATTATTAGAAGATAATAAAGAAGAAGAGGAGCTTGAAGAGAGTAATGAGCTTCTTTTAGATATTGAAGAACCTACACCTCAAGAAGAGCTAAAGATTGATGATATTGAAGAGGAAGAGGTAGAAATTGAAGAGAGTAATGAGTTTCTTTTAGATATTGAAGAACCTACACCTCAAGAAGAGCTAAAGATTGATGATATTGAAGAGGAAGAAGAGGAGGAGGTTGAAGAGATTGATGATTTACTTTTAGACCTTGAAGAACCTGCACCTAAAAAAGAAGGGCCAAAGGTAGAAGAGGAGGAGGTTGAAGAGATTGATGATTTACTTTTAGATGTTGAAAAGCCTATCTCTACTCCTCAAAAAGAGGAAGTCAAAGAAGAGGTAGAGGAGATTAAAGATTTACTTTTAGATATTGATGAAGATAAAGTATCTCCTAAAGAAGAGCCAAAGGTAGAAGAGGAGGAGGTTGAAGAGATTGATGATTTACTTTTAGACCTTGAAGAACCTGCACCCAAAAAAGAAGAACCTAAAGTAGAAGAGGAGGAGATAGAAGATATTGATGATTTACTTTTAGATGTTGAAAAGCCTATCTCTACTCCTCAAAAAGAGGAACTCAAAGAAGAAGTAGAGGAGATTAAAGATTTACTTTTAGATATTGATGAAGATAAAGTATCTCCTAAAGAAGAGCCAAAAGTAGAGAAAAAAATAGAGAAAAAAATAGAGAAAAAACCTATCAAAGATTATAATTGTGATGATACTATAGAGATAAATATAGATGATAGAAGTGAAGATATGGGAATATCTGCTACTGATTATCAAGATTTTTTAAATGAATTTATAGACAAATCTATTATTTGTGATGAGGATTTACGCTCAGAGGATAAATCTGCAAGAGAAGAAGCTTTAGAAGAGTTGCAAAGTATTGCAGAGAGTTTAGAGATAGCAAACTTAGAAGAGATACTTGTAGATATGCAAGAGAGAGATTATCTTGAAGAAGAGCTTGTTGATATATACTTTGAATGTTTAGGACAAATCACTACTGTATCTAATGAAAAACCTCAAGAGATAGAAGAACCAATAGAAAAGAAAGTAGAAGAGAAAATAGAGCCTAAAGAGGAAGAGCCACAAGGATTTGGAACTTTAGAACTAGATGGTATTAAGCCTATCCATTTTGACTTTAGATTAGAAGAGGCAGCAGATGATTTAAGTCTTCCTGTTGATTTGATTGAAGAGTTTGTAAATGACTTTGTTGACCAAGCAGTAGAAGAGAAAGAGACTTTTATTAAGGCTTTTGCAGAGGGTGATATTGATACTATTCAAAAGACAGGACATAAGTTAAAAGGGGCTTCTAGTAATTTACGAATTATACCTCTTTCAGAGACATTAGAAGAGATACAACATTGTGAAAATCCAGCTAGATTTGAGCCACTTCTCAAAAAATATTGGGGACAATTCTTATCATTTAAACTCTTTATGGAAAATATTGCACACTAATATGGAGGCAGATTATAATGACTATTAAAGGCAGATTAAAGTTGATTGGTTTTATACCAATCTCATTACTATTTACATTATCGGGTTATTTTGTTGTAACAACAGGTGTTAAATACTATGAATCTCTTTCATTAGAGAATGTAATTAAAAAAAATAAATTTTTAGATGAAGTCTTATTGGATTTAGGAAAAGAGAGGGGATTCTCTTCTCTATATATAGCATCAGATAAAAAAGAGTTTTTGGGAAAACTTGAAAATCAAAGAGCTAAATTAAACTCATCTATTAAACTAGCTTCTGAATTTATAGGTAGTTCACAAGAGAATATAGTAGATAAAAATATAGATTATTTACAATATGTTCCAACTATGAAAGATAGTTATGATATGGTCAAGACTATATCATATCAAAATGCTATTGATAAATTAAAACTTATAAATAGAGCACGAGCCAAAGTTGATAGTGATGATAGTGACTTTAAAACAATTTTTGCTATAGACTATACTAAAAATATTATTAATCCCGTTTTAGATTCTCTAGTTCAGATTAATAAATTTACATTAAATAGTAAAATCAATGCTCTATTACAGACACATGTTCAACTATATATTGCAAAAGAGAATGCTGGATTATCAAGAGCTTTTATCTCATATTATATTACTAAAAGGCTTAAATTAAATAAAGATGAGATGTCTATGTGGGATTCGTATAATATTCAATCTCATATATTTCAACCAAAACATATTAATGAATCATCTATAAGAAAATCTATAGCTTCTATATATAATGACCCTAAAAATAGATATACTCTAAAAAAATTAGATAGTATGATTGCATCTGTCCAATCACAAATTAATACAGGTAAATATGATATTACTGGTAAAGAGTGGTTTACTGCACAAACAGATAGAATATCAATTTTATCTAAAGCACAAAAGCGTATATATCAAGAGTTAGAAAAGGCTAGTCAAGATTATCTAGTAGAACAACAGAGTATTTTATATATTTCACTTGGATTATGGGTATTTAGTACTATATTACTCTTTATGGGCTTTAGAACAGCTAGAGATATTAGTAATAATATTAAAGAACTAGAAGATGTAATTAATAAAGCAGTTAGTGAAGCAAAATCTACTGATTCTGATATTGATGATATTGAATCAATTGAAAATATTGACCTTAATACTCATAAAGGTACAAAAACAGCTTATCAATTTTTGGAATCACTAATTGAAAATGCCAAAAAAGATAAAAAAATGGCATTTGAAGCTAATGAGGCTAAATCACTGTTTCTAGCTAATATGTCGCATGAGATTAGAACACCATTAAATGGTATTGTTGGATTTACAGAACTTTTGAAATCTACCGATACCACACCAGAACAAGCAGAGTTTTTGGGAATTATTGATAAAAGTTCAGAAAATCTACTAAGTATTATTAATAATATTCTAGACCTTTCTAAAATTGAGAGTAATAAGATTGAGATAGAGAATATTATATTCAACTCTTACGAAGAGTTTGAGAGTGCAGTTGAGACTTATGCAGTTGGTGCGGCTGAAAAGAATATTGACCTTAACTTCTATATGGACCCTACAATTCCTATTAAACTTAAAGGTGACCCTACTAAGATTAAAGAGGTTCTAATTAATCTAATGAGTAATGCAATTAAGTTTACAGGTTATGAGGGTGAAATTAATGTTGAGATAGTTAAAACAAAAGATGATAATGATTTAAATTCAAAAATTACATTTAGTGTTTCTGATAATGGTATTGGTATGACAGCTGAACAGCAATCAAGAATTTTTGATGCCTTCTCACAAGCTGATGCCTCTGTTACTAGAAAATATGGTGGTACAGGACTTGGTCTTACAATCTCTAGTCAATTTACAGAACTAATGGGAGGAAGATTAGAACTTACTAGCGAAGAGGATGTTGGTACTAAATTCTTCTTCTCACTACCTCTTGAAGAGATTGATATAGATGATACAGGAGTAACAAATACAAACTTTAAAGAGACATCATTATGTAAGTATGAAGATTATAACAGTCGTACAACACTTGATAAATTTATAGATAGATATTTTGACCACTTTACTCCAAAAGTACAAAATTTCTCGGCAGTTTCTGAACTCAAAGGTCTTCATAGTCAAAATAAATGTGAATCTTATTGGGTAGATATAGATAAAATTAATGAGAATATTTATGATAGTTTGGGTAAAATTGAGAAAGAGAAACTATTTGTATTGGCAAATGTAACAACTCGTAAAAAAATAGAGGAGTTAGGTATCAATAATGATAATGTTATTTTCAAACCTGTTACGGTAACTAAATTAAAAGGTGCTTTAAAAAATGCATCTCAAAAAATTGAGCATATTGAAGAAAAAGTACAGGAAGAGGCAGTGAAACAAGCTACTGTATTTAATGCTAAGATATTAGTAGCAGAAGATAATATTATTAACCAAAAACTTATCAAACATGTTTTAAGTGAACATGGTATGGATATTGATTTAGCAAACAATGGTTTAGAGGCATTTGAGAAACGAAGAAATGGAAGTTATGATTTAATCTTTATGGATATTCAAATGCCTGTTATGGATGGGCTAGAAGCTACAAGAGAGATTATTAATTATGAAAAAGATGAAGAGATTGAACATATCCCTATCGTTGCTTTAACTGCAAATGCACTTAAAGGTGATAGAGAGGCATTCCTTAAAGAGGGGCTTGATGAGTATGTATCTAAGCCAATTGAGACAACAGAATTAGTTTATGTTCTAAATAAATTTTTATCTCATAAATCTCAAAAAATTGATAAAGATGAGTTTGAGAAGCAGAGAGATGAACGAAGAAGTAAGCTCACAGGAAATAAATCAAATAAAAGAAAATCTAAAGAGACTCCAACAGAGCCTAAAGATGAATTAGTAGAGAAGACGGTAGCACCTAAGGTAGAGACTCCTAAGAAAAAAGAGTTAGCTAATAAAATATTGATAGCAAAAAAGAGCCTATTAGAGGTTAGAATGTTATCAACAATGATTAAAAATACTGGTAATGAGTATGAAGTAATTGATAATATTGCAAATTTAGATGCAAAAATTGCAACTAATGAGTATGGAATACTATTTACAGATGCACAGTTTGTAAGTGATTCTATTAAAGCACAAAAAGATGCTTTAGCTATTATCTTACCAAAGAAATCAAAATTTGATACGCTAGGTATTACGCTAGGTGAAGAGCTAGAGGGTAAAATGAATAAAGCAATTGTAGAAGAAATTATTAAAAAGTATAAGGGGTAAGTATGGGTTTAAAAGTTCTAATTGTTGATGATGATTTTATCAACAGAACGCTATTAAAAAGTGTTTTAAAGAAAAATAGTAGCGTATCAGAAATGATAGAGGCAGAAAATGGACAAGATGCACTAGATAAGGTAACAGCAGATACGACAATAGATATAATTTTACTAGATATAATTATGCCAATTTTAGATGGTGTAGAGTTTCTAAAAATATTTAGAACTGATTCAAGGTTTGACCATATTCCTGTAATTGTATTATCAACAGATGATACAAGAAAAGGTGAAGTGATGGATTTAGGTGCAAATGATTTTCATAGAAAACCTATCAAAGAGGAAGTTCTATTTAAAAAAATAGACCAGTGGACAGTATAAAAATATAAAAAAGGAGAGTTATATGTTTAGAAGTAGATTATTATTATCAGTTGTATCAATTGTACTGTTGTTTTCTAACTGTACAAGAAATAATATAGCAGTACAACCAAAAGAGGATAATAGTGGAGAGAAGTGGGCAAATGAGACAAATGTTACAGCATTGGGTCAAGATGATAATCTAACTACAACAGACTCTACAGAACTAAAAGATAAGGTACTTCCTAGAGTAGCTTTCCCAATAGCTCAATATAATAGATTATCAAGAAGAGGACGAGCCACCGTAAGAGGTCAAATATATTTAGATGATGGATATGGTAAAAAAATATTAGCTAAAAATACAAGATTGTATCTCAATCCTGTAACGAGTTACTCTAAACAGTGGTATCGTGAGAGTTATATAAAAGGTTATAAACTTACAAAAGCAGATTCAAGATTATATAACTATCTTAAATTTACAACATCAGATAATAGTGGTAAATTTGCATTTTATGGTGTGCCAAATGGAGCATATTATATTATAGGTTCTGTAAATAATGGTTCAAGTAAAATAAGAATTGCTAATGAGATATCTGTCTATAATTCTAAAAGTATTAATACAACACTTAGTAGAACTATTGATTAGATGAGTATAGAACTATTAACTAGTAGTTATGATTATACTCTACCTCCAGAGTTAATCGCTACTAAGCCTTTATATCCAAGAGATAGTTCTAAACTATTAATTTATAATAGAGCTAATGATACTATAACACATACCTATTTTAGAGATATTATGGATTATATTCCTGATGATTGTGATATATTTCTAAATGATACAAAAGTTATTAAAGCTAGAATTTATGGCAAAAAACCAAGTGGTGGGAAGTTGGAATTTTTACTAAATAAACCTCTTGATAATAATAGATATTTAGTAATGATAAGAGGAAGGGTCAAAAAAGGTACAATTGTGTATTTTGATAATAATCTTAGTGCTAAAGTTTTAACTCTTAATGATGATGGTTCAAGAGAGGTTATATTTGAGCAAAATGATAAGATACTTATGTTTGAAGAAGTTATATCTATCTTAGATGATATAGGTCATATACCTCTACCTCCATATATTCAAAGAGAAGACAATGATAGTGATAAAGAGGATTATCAAACTCTTTTTGCCTCAAATTCAGGTGCAGTAGCATCACCTACAGCATCATTGCATTTCACAAAAGAGTTATTTGAAGAGTTTAGTAGTAAATATAATATTCATAAAATTACTCTTCATGTTGGAAGTGGGACATTCAAGCCAGTTGAAGTAGATAATATTTTAGCCCATCCAATGCATTCAGAGTATTATAATATCCCATATTCCACTCAAAAAATATTAGATACTAAACGAAAAGTATTAGCAATTGGTACAACAGTAACAAGAACAATAGAGTATTATGCTAGGGGTAATAGTAGTAGTGGTGAGTGTGATTTGTTTTTAAATCCTCATAATAAACCAATCAAAGTAGATTACCTACTTACAAATTTTCATCTACCTAAAAGTACACTTATTATGTTGGTATCATCATTTATTGGTAGAGAAAGAAGTTTGGAACTTTATCAAGAAGCAATTAAAAATAGATATAGATTTTATAGCTATGGTGATGCTATGATGATTATATAATAAAAATTTTGGTATAATAATTTTAATTAAGGAGTAGAGTTTTATAATGGAAGAGATAATAAAAAGATTAAAAATATTAAAGTTATCAATAGAACTTAAAGATATTCAATCAATAGATTTACAGATAGAACGATTAGAATCATTAAATATTAATCAACAAGTAAAAAATATATTAGCATTGATTAGAAATGGACATAACTATAAGGCAGTAATGTCTATTAATGCTTATCCTAATGAGTTATATACAAATGAGTATTATAGTAAAGTCAAAGCTGAAGAAGAGGCGGTAATAGAGGAGTTTGGACTTTTTGAAAATACTCCTAGTGGTGCTTCTAATATAGTAGTTCAAAATCCAGTTGTAGAAAAAATAGAGAGCGAAAAAGAGATATTAGAAGAGTTAAAAGAGGAAGAGGCTCAACTTCATAAGATAGAAAAAGAGGAAGAAGAGATAGAAAAAAAAGAACCAACAATTATTAAAAATAGTTGGTTTGTTGAAGAGGAAGAAAAAATAGAAGAAGATATTATTGATAAAGAAGATAAAGAGCTTGAAGAGGAGATAGAAAAAATAGAAGAGAATATTAAAAATAAAGAGCCTGATGAAGAGACAATAGAAAATGATATTGAGAAAGAAGAGTTAGAACAAGAGAGTATAACAGAAGAAGATAAAGATAAAATAGACTTAAATGATGGATTAGAGGAGAGTAATAATTATAATAGTTGGTATTATGATAATAAGTTAGAAAATCAAATAGATGATACAAATCCATTATCTTATACAAAAGATTATACTTTTGAAGAAGAGATAAAAGAAGATGATAAACCACAAGAGAGTAATACTTATTCACATGATTTGATTATAGAAGATGATGACCTTGATGATATTGCCAAAGATTATTATCGTCAAAAAATTCAAGAAGATAAAAAGAAAAACTCTACATTAACAGAGGATAATAAAGCAGAGAGTCTTCAAAATGAAGATGGTTTTTATCAACCAATTGCATTTTTGGAACAAAAATTTGAAAATATAATCAAACGATTCCCTCAAAAAGAGCCAATAGAGTCAGAACTTGATAGTATAAAACATTTAATATCAATATTTAAACAGCCTTATAGTGATAAAGATATTGAGATAGCACTTAAGCAATTTGATGAGTTTAAGAGAAATGGTGATTTAGAAGAGGCTAGTAAGATTTTACTCTTAGTTTCTATTAGTGATGCCCAAAGTGCTCATTTTGCACTCTCACGAGAACTTTTCAAAGGCGATGTATTAGAACAAAATTATGCTGAAGCATTTATTCAGATGAATGATTTAGCACTTGATGGATTTGTAGAGGCAATTTGTGATTTAGGGCAGTTTTATGAGTATGGAATAGGTATCAAAAAAGATAGAAAAAAAGCAATTTCACTTTATGAAGAGGCGATGGAGTCTAATCTTGAACGAGCAAAAGAGCTTAGAGATAAACTTCAAAACTCTAAGAGAAGTTTCTTTTCATATCTTTTTGATTAAATAGTGAATATTAAATAGGTATTAATAACAAGTTTAATAGAATAACAAATAAATTTTAAATAAGGTAATTTGATGATAAGTTGGATGCAAAAACATAATAGATACTTAATTGTAACAATTTGGGTAGCTACAATAGCATTTATAGGTGCAGGGTTTGTAGGTTGGGGTAGTTATAACTATGGTTCAAAAACTGGTGCTGTTGCACAAGTAGGTGATGTAGAGATTACACAAGCAAAATTAGATATGACTTATTCAAATATATATCAGCAATATAACTCTATGCTTGATGGTAAATTTGATGAGGCACAAGCTAAAAAGATGAATCTTATAGGTCAAGCTTTTAAATCTCTCAAAACTCAAGCTAGAATATTAAATCTTGCTAATGAGTTTGGTATTATTGTTACAGATGTAGAGTTGGCACAAAATATCAAAGAGATTAAAGGTTTCCAAAAAGATGGTAAATTTAATCAAGCAATTTATAACCAATATATCAAAAGATTAAGAGTCAAACCAACTATTTTTGAAAATATTATTAGAGATGATATGAAAATTCAAAAACTTTTTTCTCTTTTAAAAGCAGATAGTTTAGATTATGAAAATAGTATTTTAAAATCATCATTAAACCTTACAGATAAGATAAAATATAAAGTAGTATCTTCAACCTCTCCAGAACTTAATATCACAATTAGTGAAAAAGAGTTAAAAGAGTATTGGGAGAAAAATAGAGAGGCATATATGACTCCTATTAAATATAGTTTTGATGTTGTATGGAGTGATACAAAAGATATTATAGTAGATGATAAATCTATTGAAGAGTTTTATCAAAAGAATAGTTTTAATTACATAAATGATAACTCAACACAATTATCATTAGATGAAGCAAAAGATATAGTAATTAAAGATTTAAAGCTTAAAAAAATCAAAAAAGATGCTCAAAAACAGTATATAGCATTTAAAAAAGATAAAATTTCTAAGAGTGAAACTATAGTTTTAGATAAAAACTCTGCTACATTTAGCAAAGAGCTATGGGATAAAATAGCTAGTAAAAGTATTAATGATATTATAAAACCACAAATTGTAGGTGATAGATATGCTACTATTAAAATTATTAAAATAACTCAATCACAAGAGATGAGCTTTGAAGAGGCAAGAGATAGAGCAAAAGTAAACTATCAAAGTTTAGTTACAAGTTCTAAAATGCAAGAATTAGCAAAAGATATATTAAATAGTATTAAGGATAATAATGTTATGATTACTTCAGAGTATTTGTCTTTGGATAAGCTTGTTATCTTAGATGGTCTAACTCCTAATGAGAGTGGTAGTTTTGTATCTCAACTATTTAAAGTAGCTGAGTCTAAGGGAATGATTGAATTAGAGGATAAAATTGTAGTTTATAATATTATAGAACAAAAATTTTCTACCGATAATAATAACTCACAAATTATACAAGAGACAATGAATAAAATAAAAAATGATGATTTTCAAGCTAATTTATTAAAAGAATTAAATGGTAAATATGAAGTCAAAACATTTGTAAAAGGATTATAAAGTGACTGAAACAATTTTAGCTATTGATATAGGTTCTACAAAAATTTGTGCAATTATAGCTGAGATTGAGAACGAAAGAATACAGATAATAGGTCATGGAATTGCCAAATCTCAAGGTGTCAAAAAAGGTAATATTACAAACATAGAACAAGCTTCTAAGTCTATAAGAAAAGCCCTAGGAGATGCCAAAAGAATAGCAGGTAGTAACATATCTACTGCGACGGTCTCAATATCAAATACTTATGCTAAAAGTATAGGTTCTAGTGGAATTGTAAATATTCCAAGCACTAATAGAGATATATCTATCAAAGAGATTAATAGAGTAATGCAAACAGCACTATATAATGCTGATATTCCAAATGATTATAGTGTATTACATGTTTTACCTTATAATTTCAAAGTTGATGAACAGAGTTTTATTGATGACCCTTATGGTATGAATGCTAATAGATTAGAGGTTGATGTTAATATAATTGTAGCTCAAAAATCAAGTATTAGTAACCTCCAAAAAGCGATTAAAGGTGCAGGAGTAGAGGTAGAAAATATTGTTGTAAGTGGTTATGCCTCTTTAATCTCTACTGTTACAGAAGATGAAAAAGAGCTTAATGTGGCAGTGATTGATATTGGAGGGCAGACCTCAAACCTTGTAATCCATGCAGGAAGTTCTATTAAATATAATGACTTCTTGGGAGTTGGTTCAAATCATATCACAAATGATTTATCTATGGCTCTACATACCCCTCTTCAAGTAGCTGAAAATGTCAAGCTTAGACATGCAAACCTAATAGAACCATCACAAGAGTATATAGACCTACCTATTATTGGAGATGAACAAAATACAAATAGTGTATCACTAGAAACTGTATATTCAGTTGTAATATCAAGAGTAGAAGAGACTCTTCTTTTACTCAAAAAATCAATTGATAATAGTAAGCTAAGAGACCAATTAGGTGCAGGTATCGTACTTACTGGTGGTATGACAAAATTAAAAGGTGTAAGAGAACTTGCACAAGTTATATTTGATGGTATGCCTGTACGAGTTGCTTTTCCATCAAAAGTAAGTGGATTATTTAATGAACTAAAAGATCCATCATTTTCTACTGTTGTAGGCTTACTTTTATATAAATCAGGATATAATACAGAATACGAAATAAACATTACTCACGAACTTCTTCATTCCAAATCATCATCAGATCATATTATACAAGATAGTAGCCCACAATTATCAGATATAAAACTCAACGAGGTGGTAGCTGATACAAGAAGAGATAGTTTGGAAGAACAAACAAGAGTAACAGATAAAAATAATATAGGATTCTCATTAGATGAGTTATCAACAACTTCAATGGAAGAGAACAATCCATTTAAGAAGTTTACAAATTGGGCTAAACAGTTATTTTAACAAGGGAAAAAAATATGGAAGAATTTGATATCAAAGAAATTACTAGAATGGATACAACAGTTGAAGGTGCTCAAATTACTGCTATTGGTGTAGGTGGTGGTGGTGGAAATATGATTAATCATATGATTACAGAGGGAAATGCAGATATTAACTTAATCGCTGCAAATACTGATGCACAAGCATTAAGTACAAACCTAGCAGGTTCTAAACTACAATTAGGTATCAATGCTACTAGAGGGCTTGGTGCAGGTATGCAACCTGAAAAAGGTAGAGATGCTGCGTTAGAGAGCTTTGATGAGACTAAAAAAGCTCTTGATGGTTCTGATATTGTATTTATCTCTGCTGGACTTGGAGGTGGTACTGGTACTGGTGCTGCTCCAATCATAGCACAAGCTGCCAAAGATGTTGGAGCTTTGACTGTATCAGTTGTAACTACTCCATTTAAGTTTGAAGGTAGAAAAAGAACTAAACTAGCATTAGCTGGTCTTGATGAACTTAAAGCAGAGAGTGATTGTATTATTATAGTACCAAATGAGAGACTTCTATCTATTGTTGAAAAAAATCTTGGTATGAAAGAGAGCTTTAGGTTAGTAGATAATATTTTATCACAAGCTGTTGGTGGAATATCTAATGTAATTCTTTCTCATGGTGAAAATGATATTAACCTTGATTTTGCTGATGTTAAAACTGTAATGTCTCATAAGGGTATGGCTCTTATGGGTGTAGGTCAAAGTGATGGTGGAGGGGCTGCTATTAATGCTGCAAAAATGGCCATGGAATCACCTCTATTAAATGATGTTTCAATTAATGGTGCAATGGGTATATTAGTGCATTTTCATATCAATCCTGAGTATCCAATGCTAGAGATGAGTGATGCAATGGAGACTATTGAAGAGAATGCAGATGAGGATGCAAATGTAATCTTTGGTACAACCACTGATGAGTCTCTTCCAATAGATGCCGTTCAACTTACAATTATAGCAACAGGTTTTGAAGCAAAAGATTTAGAAAAAATGAAATCAAATGTTACAACAAAAGCCCCTAAAAAACAGACTATTGATAAACCAACTCCTAGAGAACTATTTAATAGAGAGAGAATGGTAGTAAATGGAGCAAGTAGTAAAGGTGATGACCATTTAGATATTCCAACTTTTCTTAGACGACAAATGGATTAATATATATAGGCTTTATTAATATTTATTTATAATAAAGTCTGTTACTCTTTTTTTCTTTCATAAAGTTATATATACTCATACAGGTATAATAATAAATAATCAAATTCAAAAACTACTTTTACTCATTGATGATACTATATAAATATTAATCTCTCTCCCTATCTCTTCATTATTAAGATTTATTTTTATATTTTATCCATAACTTTATCTAATGGTATTGATGTTTTATTGTTAAATTGAGATTGATTAAATGTGGTTTGTCTTTTGGCTAGTTTAGATGTATTTATAATTATTTTTTCTATCATCTCATTTTTTGAGTAGTTTCCATCTAAATATTCTAATACCTCTTTTATCCCAATAGATTTCATAGAATTTAAATCTCTTGAGTATTTTTTTTCTAAATATGCTACTTCATCGATTAATCCATTTTGTATCATTTGATAGGTGCGTAATCTTATTCTCTCTCTTAATATATCTCTTTGAGTCTCTATCTCATATATAGGTATCTCATTTGAGATAATTTTGATTGGTGGATTTGAGTTAAAGTATTGTGATGGGGTAGAGTTTGTTTCATAATAAATATTTAGAGCCTTTTCTACTCTATATTTATCATTTTCTTTGATATTTTTCATATACTCCATATCTATATTATATAACATTTTATAACTTTTAGATAAATCTTTTAGAGCCTCATTTGTTTGATTTATAGTTCTACTAGATATTTTAGGTAATGGGCTTAATCCATCAATAAGAGCCTTTAGATAAAAGCTACTTCCACCTACAATAATTAGACTTTTTTTATCATTTAGAGCCTCACTATAAGCCTTTATATATATCTCAATAAATGAATTTACACTAAAAGGTTCATTGGGATATATCTCATCTATTCCAAAATGTTTTATCCCCTCTCTCTCTTTTAGAGTAGGTTTTGCAGATGCTATATCTATCTCTTTATATATTGATAGAGAATCTAAAGATAGTATATATCCATTAAATTTTTGGGCTAGTTTGATAGATATACCACTCTTTCCTGATGCTGTTGCCCCAATTATTGCCAATTGTTTAATCATTTTTATTAATCTTTGTTATTATATAGTTGAGAATGATATAATAACAAAAAAGAGTATAATTATTCTTTAAAGGAGTTACATTATGAAACGAGTTATTGGATTATTTTTAATATTATTAACATCAATAAATGCAAAGAACTGTCCTCTTCCATCACAATTATCATCTATTCACTCAATTGAGGTTACAGATATAAATAGATATAGTGATTTAAAACGAAATAGATATAATTTATCCTCTCTATGTATCAAAGAAGTGTTACTAAAAGAGCATATATATAATTGGAGATTTCTTTTGGTATGGAATGAAAATACTCCAAAAGGTGCATTTTGGTATCTCCCTCATGATAATGAAAATAGTGCTTTTGATAGTGCTATATATTCAGCTAATAAATATGGTGGAGGATTTTTATCTGTATTAGCAAATGGTAGTAGATACTTTAAAAATCAAGACCCAAATCGCAACTTTGGAGTAGATAGAAAAACTACTAGAGTATGTAGAGGTCAAAAATATAAAGCACCACTATATAGTAATACTATATTTAAAATTATAGATTATTTCAAAACTCCAAATATGCCATATCTAGCTCTTCATAGTAATGCTAATGGGCATAGAGATAGTGGAGGTGGGGGAGGTGTATCTATGCTTCATTGTAGTAATAGTACAAAATGTTTTAAAGCTAATGATATTCTAAGAGGTAATAAAAGAGGTCTCAAAGATGAAGATAGCTTAATATATCTAGCCTCTAAAAAAGGGGTAGATTATAATAAAGTCAAAAGATTTAATAATCTAGGACTTAATATCAAATATGAACTAATCAATCCAAATCGTAATGATTGTTCTATGTCTAATTTTGTAGTATTAAATAAAAATAGTACAAAATATATTAACATAGAGACACAAGATGGAGATAGTAAAACTCAAAAATTGATGATAGATAGAGTTCTAAGAGTATATAGATAGATGTGTAAAAAAGTAACACTATAAAATATTATGAGTATAAATGAAACAGATATTCAAAAAGAGTTATAAAAGTTATAAGCAAAATGAGTTATATTCACTCTTTGTGATAATATTGTAATATATTAAAATTTTTTCTAGGAGATAGATAAATATGTCAAAAATTATATGGTCAAAAATAGATGAAGCACCGGCATTAGCAACTTATTCGCTTTTACCAATCGTAAATGCATTTACAAAAGCAGGTGGAGTTGATGTTGTTACTTCTGATATTTCATTAGCAGGTAGAGTTTTATCAGCTATGGGTTTAGCAGAAGATGAGTTATCTAAATTAGGTGAAGTTGTTTTAGAAGAAGATGGAAATATTATTAAGTTACCAAATGTTTCAGCATCTGTTGGACAACTTAAAGATTGTATTGCAGAGCTTCAAGGTCAAGGTTTTGATATTCCTTCTTACCCTGAAAACCCAGCAAATGCAGAAGAAGAGGCTATTCAAGCTAAATATAGTGTATGTCTAGGAAGTGCTGTTAATCCAGTACTAAGAGAGGGAAATTCAGATAGAAGAGCAGCAAAAGCTGTTAAGAAATTTGCACAAAACAACCCACATAGACTAAAAGCATTCCCAGAAAATCCAAAATCTTATGTTGCTCATATGGCAGGTGATGGTGATTTCTATGGAAATGAACAATCAGTTACTATGGAAAAAGGTCAAAAAGTTACTATAGCTCTTAATGGAAATGAGTTAGCAACAATTGATGCTATTGATAAAGAGGTTTTAGATGGTACATTTATGTCTGTTGCTAAACTTAAAACATTTATAGCAAAATCAATTGAAGATGCAAAAGAGAATGGAGTTTTATGGTCAATTCACCTTAAAGCTACAATGATGAAAATCTCTGACCCAATTATGTTTGGTCACGCATTTACAGTATTCTTCCAAGATGTATTTGATAAATATGCAGATACATTCGCCCAACTTAATGTAAATCCAAATCAAGGTATGAGTGATTTAGAGCAAAAAATAGCAGGTCATGCACTTGAAAATGAAATCAAAGAGGCATTTCAAGCAGTAGTAGAGTCTGATAATCCTGAAATCGCAATGGTTGATAGTGATAAAGGTACAACAAACTTTAATGCATCAAATGATGTAATTATTGATGCTTCTATGCCTGTTGTTGTAAGAGAAGGTGGTAAGCAGTGGAATAGAAATGGTGATGCAAAAGAGTGTGTAGCTGTTGTTCCTGATTCTACTTATGCAATGTTCCATGCTGAAATGGTGGCTGATTGTGTTAAAAATGGTCAATATGATGTTACAACAATGGGTTCAATGGCAAATGTTGGTCTTATGGCTCAAAAAGCAGAAGAGTATGGTTCTCATCCAACTACATTTGAATTAGCAGAGGCAGGGAAAGTAACTGTAACAGCCCAAGATGGTACAGAACTTATGAGCTTTGATTGTGAAGCAGGTGATATTTGGAGAATGAGTAGAGCAAAAGATATTCCAATCAAAGACTGGGTAAGACTAGCAGTTGAGAGAGGTCAAATCGAGCAAGTTCCTGTAATTTTTTGGTTAGATGAAAATAGAGCTCATGATGCACAGATGATTAAAAAAGCAAAAACTTACCTAGCTGACCTTGATACAGATGGTTTAGATATTCAATTTATGGACATCACATCTGCAACAAGATTTACAAATGCAAGAGTAAGAGCTGGTGAAAATACAATCGCAGTAACTGGAAATGTATTAAGAGACCACTTAACAGATATGTACCCAATTTTAGAGCTAGGCACTAGTGCTAAAATGCTTTCAATCGTTCCTTTACTAGCAGGTGGTGGATTATATGAAACTGGTGCAGGTGGTTCAGCTCCAAAACATGTTGACCAATTCTTAGCAGAGGGTCATTTAAGATGGGATAGTTTAGGAGAGTTCTTAGCATTAGCAGAGTCTCTAAGATTTATCGCTAAAAAGCATGATTCAGCAGAGCTTCAAGCAGTTACAAATGCTCTTGATATTGCAAATGATGGTTACCTTGATAACAACAAAGCACCAAGCAGAAAATGTGGAGAACCAGATAACAAAGCTTCTCATTTCTTTGTAGCTCAATATTGGGCAGATGCACTAGCTAAACAAACAGAAGTACCTGCATTAGCAGAAAAATTTGCTCCTGTTGCAAAAGCATTACAAGATAATGAAGCTAAAATTATTGAAGAGTTGTTAGCAATGGAAGGAAATGCACAAGATATTGGTGGATACTACCACCCTAATGATGAGTTAGCAGAGAAGGCTATGAGACCATCTGCTACTTTAAATTCTATTATTGATGCTATATAATTAGTCTCTTTTAGTATAGAGGAGAGAGTTTAAATTCTCTCCTCTTCAATTATTTTGATAACTTGTTTTACATAAATTATTTTTACAGGTTTTTTATATGGAATAGTTAATGATATATTATTGTTTTTTGTAAAAATATAATGACTACCACCACGATTAATTCCTTTATATCCTATATCTTCCAAAACTTTTTTTAAATCTTCAAATCTTACATTTTTAGGGTTATTTTTTATAGCATTTAATAATTTTTCTTTTTTACTCATTATAAAATCCTTGAGTATAGTTTCAAAATAGATTATATTATTATTTTTATTAGGTTTAGATTGAAATTTAATATTTTTAAAGATATATATGTGTATAATAATTTATACATATTATTATGATATATAAGGAACTTAATATGAAAACAATAAATTACTATCTAAACTTAGACTATGAGATAATAATACGAAAAATAACTTCACAAGATGGTGGTGGATATTTTGCTTATTATAAAGATTTTAAAGGTGTTATGGGTGATGGAGAGACTATAGAAGAGGCAATAAATGATGTTAAATCAGCATTTTCTTGTTATTTAGAGGTTGCTTTGGAAAATGGTGAAGAGATAAAAGAGCCATCTCATCTAATGAAAACAAAGAGAATTAATATAACAGTACCTATCTATGCTCTTGAAAAAATTGATAGTTATGCTAAAAGTCATAATATTAACCGTAGTACATTTTTGGTTGAGAGTGCTTTAAAGCAGGTTAGAGTTTAGTAAATAGTTTTATATCTTGTGCTATTGGTAAAATATATTATAATTTAGATAACTATATTACTCCCTCATCATAAAAAGGTTATCTAAATGTTTATCACTTGTAAATATATCAAAATCTAACTCTATAAAATCATCGACTTCTCTACATTTTTTTTCTTTGTATAAAAGATTTTTTATTATAATCATTTTATCTATGGTGTTTAATAAATATTTATCTTTTCTTGGTAGTAGTCTTAATCTTATATCTACACATTTTTGCATATTAATTAAGGCTTTTTCATACTCTTTTATATGTAAAAATATAATAGAAATATTATGATAGCTAAGTGCTGTATTTAAATCTCCATCTTTTATAACAGATTTTGAATGATTAATACTTTGATGGTAGATATCTAATGCTTTATCATATCTATTTAATTTAGCAAATAGTAAAGCTAAAAGATTTTGAAGGGAGAGTGTTTTGGGATGTAATATTCCTAAGATATTTTCATAGGTATTTAATGCTTTGATTAAAATTCTTTTGCTATCTATATAATCTTTTATAAAATATTTGCTAATAGCTAAATTTACACTTATTATGGCACAATCTAAATGCTCTTCTCCTAATATATTTTTAAGTATTGATATAGATTTAACAAAAAATGCTTTTGATTGAGTATAATTATTTTTTGAAAGATATAATAATCCTAAATTATTATATGCAAGAGCAGTTTTAGGATGATACTCTCCTAGATGAGTTAAATCAATCTTAAGAACTTTTTTAATATAATGCATCGCTAAATCATCACTATTTATATCTTTATATATTTGTGCAATATAATTGTAGTTATATACACTCTTTTGATGCTCTTCTCCCAAATTATTTTTATAAATTTTGATAGATTTTTTTAGTAAAGATAGTGCCATTGAGTGTTTATTTATATCTCTATATAAAAGTGCTAGATTACTATATCCCATTGCAGTCTCTAAGCTATTTTTACCTAAATATTTTTCTCTAATTTTAATAACTTTTTGGAAATAGAATTGAGCTTTTTTATAATCTAATATTTGTTGATAAGTAAGTGCCATATTATGATATAGATATGACCTTTCAATATCATACTTATCTAAAAGTTTATCTTTGATATTTAGAGATTTATTAAAATATATAAAAGCCTTTTCATAGTTACCAATTAATCTATATATCAATCCTACATTATTATAACTTCTAGCTGTTTCAATATTAAATTCACCCAATATATCTATTCTAATATTAAGTGATTTATTGAGCCAATATAGTGCATTTTTATACTCTTTTGATGATTTATATATTAGACCTAAATTATTATAATTTTTAGCTCCTTTAAGAGAGTGTTTATTATTAACAAGTGATTTATTTAAAATTTCAATAGCTTTATTATCTTCTCCTAATTGATGATATATACTAGCTAAGTTTTGATAAAATGTTGATATTTTATCATGCTGAATATCAAATCTTTGTAAAATACTATTTAGTGATTTAAAATATAAAAGATTTTTTTTAGCATTTATTAAAGCCTCTTTGGAATAACTATCCTTGATTAAATGATTAAAATACTCAACTATATATGTTATATCATTAAATGTAGCATGATTATAATTTAATATATGATTTTTTACTATGTGATGGAGTTTATAACCATTACCTTGCTTACTAATCCACCCAAAAAATGCCAAAGCTTCTAATTTATCTCTAAGCTTATCTTTGAGTAGTATAGATATAAAATCTGAACTAATCTCAATAGATGGTAGGGCTGATAATTTCTTAAGAAGAGATATACACTCTCTATCTAATTTTTGCATAAAAAATAGTTTTTGAATATTGATATTAATAAGAAGCATAATATTTCCTTTTTTCAAAGGCATTAACTGCTTGGAATTAAACATATCTATAATTTTATCTAAGTTATATCCACTACTATAAACTCTTTTTGCTAATAATTTAATAAAGAATGTATGATAACCACAATATTCTACTATTTTCTCTACACTCTTTTTTTGGGATGTAGGACAATAGTTGATAAATAGTTGTAGAGCATCATCAACACTCAATGCACCTATCTCATAATCTCTAATATCTTTGATTTTTTTATTAGATATAAAAAGTATTTTAAAATTTTTATTAATTAGATTTAAAATTAGATTTAGTTTATGTTTAGATACTTCTATACCTTTGGAGTTATCTATAATAAGAAATTTATTACCATTTAAATTTCCAAGTTTTGTAATAGCTTCAATAAATAGGTCATTTAAACTATTTTGTTCTAGTGATAATGACTCTTTAAATGATGATGTAAAACTTTGACGAAAACTATCATTAATTTTAATATAACCATAATAATCAAATTTATTTATATTAATATCTAAATAGTGAGAAGCTAAGCTACTCCTACCAACACCACCAATATCACTTGTAAGTACCAAAGCATTACTAATAGTAAAAAATTTATCAATTATATCTACCTCTTTAGCTCTACCTACAAAAGTATTTTTATTTATATGTGTTACAATAGGAGTAAGTACTTTAAATGTTTTTTTTGGCATCAAACATATATGGTTTTTCTTAAACATTATATATTATATCACAAATAATATTAATTGAATATAATCTTATCTCATCACAAGTAAATTATCTAAGGTTTTATCACTTACAAAAAAGTCTAATTTAAATTTCAAAAAATCATCTATTTTTCTACTATTTTGAAGTTTATTTAATATATCTTTCATAATTGTAAGTTTATTTTTGGCATTTATTAGAGATGAATCTTTTTTACTTAATAGTTTGCTTCTAATCTCTACGCACTCTAGCATATTCTCATAAGACTCTTGATACTCCTCTTTATTAAATAGTAGAGTTGCTATATTATGGTAGCTAAGTGCTGTATTTAAATCTCTATCTTGTGATATAACAATACTCTCATAATATATCTCCATTGCTTTATCATCTCTTAAAAGCTGTGCATAAACTACTGCTAGTGAATTTTTAATTCTAATTGTTTTAGGATGTGATATTCCCAAAATTTCTTCATATGTATCTAATGCTTTTGTAAATATTGGTCTAGCATATTGATAATCTTTCATTAAAAAGTGAGTAATGGCTAAGTTATATCTTACAAGTGCTGTATCTAAATTAGACTCTCCTAAAATATTTTTAAGAATTGAAAAAGCTTTTTTAAATAGTTGTCTAGCCCCACTATAATCATTTTTTGAAAGATACATCAATCCTAGATTATTATAAGCAAGTGCAGTTTTAGGGTGATACTCTCCTAGAGTAGTTAGCTTGATTTTGAGAACCTTTTTGATATAATCCATAGCTAACTGCTCACTATTCATATCTTGATAAATTAGTGCCATTTTATTATAATTAGATATACTCCTTTGATGAGTCTCACCTAATATTGTTGTATAAATCTCTATTGATTTTTTTAGTAGTGATAATGCTCTTGAGTATTTTTTAATATCTCTATAAAGAATTGCTAGATTACTATATGCCATAGCTGTATCTAAATGATTTTTGCCTAAATGTTTTTCTCTTATTTTGATTGCTTTTTGAAAAAACAGTTGAGCCTTTTTATAATCTAAAATTTCTTGATAAGTAAGGGCTATGTTATTATAAATATATGATATATTGATAGAGTATTTTCCTAAAATAGACTCATTTATCACTAATCCTTTATTAAAATACTTCAATGCTTCATCATAATTACCACTTAATCTATAAACTAATCCTACATTATTATAACTTCTAGCTGTATTAATATGGGTATTGCCTAATAGTTTGATACGGATAAGAAGTGCTTTTTTAAGAAGAGATAAGGCTCTTCCATAATCTTTTTTAGATTTATAAACCAATCCTAAATCATTATAATTTTGAGCTACTTTTATACTATCTTCACCATTTGCCTTTATCAAAAGTTTAAGAGATTTATGTGAAATTTCAAGAGCTTTATCATACTCACCTAGATGATAATATATATTACCTAAGTTCTCATAAAAGGTTGAAATTGTACTATGTTGAATATCAAATGTTTGTAAAATAATCTTAAGAGATTTTAGATAGAGAAGATTTTTCTTTGCATTTATTACTGCTTCTGCTGAATGACTATCGCTAATTAGCATATTAAAATACTCTACGATAGAGGCTATATCATTAAATGTTGCATGATTATAGTTTAATATATAGTTTTTTAATATATGATGTAACTTATAGCTATCACCTCTTTTACTTATCCACCCCCAAGATACTAATGAATTTAACTTCTCTTCTACTTCTTCTTTTAGTAACTCTTTTATAAAATTAGCTTTTATTTCAATAGAAGGTAGTGCTGATAGTCGTTTTAATAGAGTCATATACTCAATATCTAATTGTTGCATAAATAGTAGTTTTTGGATATTACTATTTATAATCATATTAATATCACCATCTTGTAGTGAAATTAACTCTTTGTTTTCAAATTTTGCAATAATATCATCAAGATTATATTCATTACTCCTAATTCTTTTTGCAAGAAGCTTTAGAAAAAATGTATGATAACCACAATATGAGACTATCTTCTTGACTTTCTCTATCTCATTTGTAGGACAATAGTTGATAAAAAGAGCAGAAGCATCATCAATACTCAATGTACCTATCTCATAATCTCTAATATCTTTAATTTTAGAATTTGATATAAATAAGATTTTGAAATCTTTGTTGATTAGATTTAAAACTAAATTAATCTTATTAGATGGAAGTTCTATACCTTGTGAATTATCTATAATAAGAAATTTTTTTCCCTCTAAATAACTAAGTTTTGTAATAGCTTCAATAAATAGGTCATCTAATCTACCCTGTTCTAATCCTAGTGAAATTTTAAATGATGATGTGAAACTTTGACGAAAACTATCATTAATTTTGACATAACCATAATAATCAAACTCCTCTCTATGAAGTTCTAAATAGTGAGAAGCTAGTGAGCTTTTACCCACACCAGAAAGTGAACTAACTAAGACTAAGGCATTACTAATACCAAAGAACTTATCAATTATCTCAACCTCTTTACTTCTACCTACAAAAGTATTTTGATTTGTACTTGTTATAATAGGTGTAAGTATTTTAGGTAATATATTTTTAATATTTAAATGTATTGTATTCATCATATTGCTGTCCATTTTAATGTCCTTGATTTTATATGTAATGTGTGAAAAATTTATAAAAATTAAGAGAATACCCAATAAAATAGGCAAAATTTAAATTTTAATAAATTATTTGGAATTGTTAAGAAAGATTTGTATCTATATTTTATTTGTATGGAGAAATTATAACATAGGTAATATTAATTTAATATAAAAGGTTTGTTAAAACCAAACCTTTTATATAATTTGCTTAATTAACAATACTCACTTGCGTACCTGTAGTTACTTTTGAAAATAGAACTTTTGCCACTTTATGAGGTAGTCTAATACACCCATTTGTCCCAGGGTATCTTTTTACATATTTACTAGCATGAAGACCAATACCACCATTTGTTAATCTCATCCAATGCTTTAGAGATGCACCTACATATTTGGCTTTTGGACCTCTATATTTTCTTCTATCACCTTTATAAACCATTCTACCATTAATATAATATTTACCAAAGATACTTGAACGCTTATCAGCAATTTTCTCTTTGATTTTAAATGTACCTTTTGGTGTCCGTTGGTCTCTAATTATTCTTGTATTTGGTTCTAGCTTTCGTTTAGCCCCTGTTGTACAAGGAGAAGAGAGTGCTACCTTACCATTTACATATAGATTTATTCTCTGTTGAGATATATCTACTTTTAGCTTTGTATTTCTACCATTTGCTTGACTTAAAAGTCTTCTGTCTTTGAATACTTTATAGCTTTTTCTTAGATTTGTAGTTCGTTTAAAATCAGCATAACATAGACTACTAGATACTTTTTTAGAAGATGTTTTATGAGTAATTTTAGGAAGTTTTAGATTACTATAAAGCATATCTAATTTTTTTTTAGTTTTTGCACCTACATATCCCTTGATAGGTGTGATATTATATAATTCTTGAAACTTCTCTACAGCATTTTTGGTATTATCTCCCCATCTACCATCAGGTTTAAGGTTGAGATTAAGATGTTTATCAGAGTTTAAAGCAAGTTGAAGATTACGAACCTCATCAGAGTTATTTAAACAGCTATTTTCATCACTATTTTCACATATATCCGAGTAGTTTTTAAAAGAGTGAGTTGAATACGAAAGAGTAAAAAGCATAATTGTAGTTGTTATAATTTTTGATATTCTCATTAAAGCTCCTAATATTTTAATGTAAATATTGTACCTAATTTATATGAAATAGGAATAAAAATTATTTTATAATTATATTTATTAAGCATTTGTTTTATAAAGATATTAAATATTGTTTGATTGAGTTTTTTAAAGCTATTGATAAAAATGTAGTACAGCATTACCTATTTGTAAATTTTTTGAACTTCTTGAACCATAAAATATATAATTATCTGGAAAACATTGTATTCTTGCACCCTCTCTTGTTGTTAATGGTCGTGGTGCTTTTGGGTGAATACATCTTGAAGATGATGTGGTGTCCCACCATCGGGTAAACACTCCATAAGCTGTACTAATTTATCATTATTTTTTGGTTTACTACACTCTTAATTTATTACTATCTTGAAATCGGCTGTAGGTGTTTTTTAAAAGAGTCTATATTAACTAAATCATCATCACCAATTAATGATATATCTTTCAGACTAACTTTAAAATTTGAATTTATTAGAAATCTTATCTAAAGTTTAATGAAAATATATTGAAAATAATAATTTTGGAATAAGATAATTAATGAACTCTTAAATAGGGAGAAGAATCCCTATTTATACTCTATATAGCCTCTATATTCTCTTCACTAGTTCGGATTCTAACCACTCTCTCTAATGGACTTACAAAAATTTTACCATCTCCAATTTTACCAGTTTTTGCACTCTCTATAATCTTATTAACTACATCATCAACCATATCTTCAGCTACTGCTAACTCTATTTTGATTTTTGGGATAAAATCTACTACATATTCAGCACCACGATAAAGTTCTGTATGTCCTTGTTGTCTCCCATATCCTTTTACTTCTGATACAGTCATACCACTAATCTCTACCTCTTCTAGTGCCTCTTTTACATCTTCTAATTTAAACGGCTTAATTATAGCCTCTATTTTTTTCATCATTTTACTCTCCTTTTATTAAGATTTTACAAACTCTGGATAACTCTCCATTCCACATTCAGACAAATCAAGACCTTTATACTCATCCTCTTCTTCAACTCTTAGTGGTAATATCTTATTAATAAGATATAATACAATATAAGATGTAGTAAATACAAATATAGCTACTACAATAATTGCTTTTATTTGTCCCATTAGAGATATTTCATCACTACTAGCAAAGATACCAACAGCAAGTGTACCCCATATACCATTTACAAGATGAACTGATAAAGCACCCACTGGGTCATCAAATTTTAATTTATCAAAAAATGGCACGGCTAATATCACTAATCCACCACCAATACCACCAATTAAAATAGGTAGATATATATTATATAAATCAGGTCCAGCAGTAATTGCTACAAGACCACCTAATGCACCATTAAGCATCATTGTAATATCAAATTTACGATATTTAATATACATAACAACAAATGCCACTAGAGCACCTGCTAATCCTGCCGTATTGGTATTCATAATAGTTAATGCTACTGCATCTGCACTCTCTTTTGAAGCGATACTTCCTACACTACCACCATTAAATCCAAACCAACCAATCCATAATAAAAATGCACCAAGAGTAACTAATGGAATATTTGAAGCAGGTATTGGTTGGATTTTACCATTTTTACGGTATCTTCCTTTTCTAGCACCCATTATCATAATAGCAGCTAGTAATGCCCAACCACCCGTAGAGTGAATTACAGTAGAACCAGCCAAATCATAAAAATCTAAATCCAAAAATGTACCACTAATCATATCTGCACCCCAAGATACATTTACAACCATAGGGTATATAATAGCAGACATAATTATTGCAAAAAGAGCCAAAGGCAAGATTTTAATTCTCTCACTCACACCACCACTCATAATATTAATAATCTTACCTACAAATGCCATCTGAAATAGAAATGCAGCCCATTTACTCATAGAGTCATTTTCCCAACTACCAAAAGCCAAAGAGTAACCAACAAGTAAAAATGCTAAAGATGCAATAGCATAAATCATGGTATTTGCAGTAAGTACTGATGTTACATTTTTACTTCTTACTAATCCAGCTTCAAGCATAGCAAATCCAGGTACCATAAATATAATTAATACCATAGAAAAAAGTGTAAAAAATGTATTTAATACATAAGAAACATCAGATAAATTTTCCAAAATCATAATCCTTTTTTTAAATTATGAAATTTTAACATATTAAGGGTTAAAAGCGTAAATTATAAGTATATATTACAAAAATGGTAGCAGTTTCTCTATAGAAAGCCCCATAGCAGTAGATTCATATCCATCTACACTCTCTATATAAGGCTTACAAAATCCCTCTACCATTATAGCACCTGCTTTTCCCATACACTCTCCACTCTCTATATATTTATTTAAATCATCTATATTAAACTCTTTAAATTTATATGTGGTATAAGATATATCAAATATATAGCTATTTAGAGATTTGAATATCATACAAGTTATAATAGTTGTATAATTATTACTTTGAAGTTCTAACATCTCTCTTGCATCTTGCCTATTTTTAGCTTTTCGCAAGAGTCTATTATCACAGGTTACAACTGTATCTGATACAAGAAGAGGCATATCCTCACAACCATATTTTGCAAATAATTCACTATATTTACCCTTTGTTGCCTCTACTACAAACTCTTTTGGATTAGTTGTAGTAATTAAATCCTCATCAAAACTTCCACCATTTTGAATAAACTCAATAGAGTTATCTCTTAATATTTTTGCTCTAGTCGGAGAGTTTGAACCTAATCTTATCATATATTATCTAACTATATTTCATTATAAGTTCTCTTCTACTAATTGGTTTTTTAATACCAAAACCTTGCATATAATCTACATTTAATTTTTTAAGTTTCTCTTTTTGAGTATCATCATCTACCCATTTTGCTATTGTTGTAATATTTAACTCTTTACACATCTTTAGTAGTGAATTAAACATAGCAAGAGAATTCTTATCATCAATATTTTTAGTAAAATCTCTATCAAATTGAACCATATCAAATTTAAAATATTTTATATAATCAAATGATGAGTTTGATGAACCAAAATTATCTATTGAAATTCTAATACCTTTATTTCTAATATTATCCAATATTTTAAGATAATTACTCATATTATGGTGAGTATTTTTCTCATATATCTCTATAATCATACGATTAGGAGATATATCATCTGCTTTAATAATATTTAAAGCATTTCTCAAAAAACCTCTATCTCTAATAGAAAATGGAGATAAATTAAAGCTCAAAGATATACTATCATCAATTAATGATGCCGTATGAGCAACCTGTTTTACAACGGCTAAATCATAAATTTGCCCCAATCCCAAACGATTAATCACAGGAAGATATACTCGTGGTAGTAGCTCTTTTTGGTCTCTTAAAATCATTTTGATAGAGATAGTATAAATATCAATTTTATCAGTAGAACTATTAAGCAGTGGTCTAAATGTAAATGCTAGAGATTGAGTATCAAGGGCATCTTTGATAGCATCTTCTAGTTCTATCTCTTTTTTGCTATCTTTGACAATAATCTGCTTTTTCTTTTTGCTACTAGCATCAATATCTATTAGATTAATCATTTTAGTAACACTCTCTTTATGATTATTTGCAATTACAGAAAATATATAATCTATCTCTATATTTTTGATAGAGTTATAGTTTTTGGTAAATTTATGCAAAATCTCTTCTATATCTTTGGTATCCTTATCAAGTGCTAATATAAATTTTGACCTGCTATATCGCCCTATAATAATATTTTTTACTCCATATTGAGCCAAAAATATATCAAGAGAATCTATAATATCATTTAGAGTAATATTTAAATTTTTATATCCATAATTCTCTCCTATAGAGTCTAAATTTTTAATCACTAAAAGTGCTATGGTTTTGGGTTTTTTATGTTTGACTATATCTATAAAAGCATTTTGATTAAATCCATCTGTCTCTTTATCAAGTAGAGTACCTTTAGTAGCAAGTTCTATCATAAAATATATAAAATATATGGTAGTAAATACAATACCTGCTACAACTAAACTATCTTTAATAGATACAACAATATTTGTATCTTGAACAAATAAAATATACAAAATTACAAAAATAAATACCAAAGCAGGAATACCTGCTCTTAGTGCGATTTTAAATCGCCTCTCTCGTTCTAATAGTGTAGATAAAAGCATTAAACATCCAAATGTTTAACATCTTTTGCATGAGATTCAATATAGTTCCTTCGTGGTTCTACCTCATCTCCCATAAATAGAGAGAATGTATCACTAGCTTCTTGGTCATCATCAATTACAACTTTTAGAAGCACTCTATTTTCTGGTGTCATTGTAGTCTCCCAAAGCTGTTCTGGGTTCATCTCTCCAAGCCCTTTATATCTTTGGATATATGCACCTTTTTTGGCATAACTCTCTACTTTTGTAAGAAGTTTCAACATATCTTTATCTTTGAACTCTTGGGTAATCCTACCATCTATCTTATGATACAAAGATATAGCCTCTTCAAAATGAGGGTCATTAAATAGCTCTTTATCAATAAGTAACTCCTCTAATCCATCATTAGTCTGAACAAAAAGATGAATTTTATTCTCACTACTCTCTCTATTTAAAATATTAAATCCAAGAGAATTGATATACTCCTCTATATCTAAAGTTTTTTCAATAAATGTATCTTCATTAAATATATTAGAATTTTCTATTAAATATTTCAAAACTTCAGGCATAGAGTATCGTCTCTCTATCTCATTTAGCGTACTTTTATAATAAGATACCAATTTAAATAAATCAATTAAATCATTATCCCCCATTGTATCACTCTCTATTATAGTTATACCATGTTCTATCAAAAACTCATTTAACTCTCTATCATCTTTGAGATATGTCTCATTTTTACCCTTTTTATAACGATAAAGAGGAGGTTGAGCAAGATATAAATAACCTTTTTCAATAATAGGCTTAAGAAATCTAAAAAAGAATGTCATAAGAAGTGTCTGAATATGACTACCATCAACATCAGCATCAGTCATAATAATAACTTTATGATAACGAAGCTTCTCTTCATTAAACTCATCACCTATACCACAACCAAGGGCAGTAATCATATTTTTAATCTCATCAGATTTTAAGATTTTTTCTAATCGTGCTTTTTCTACATTTAAAATCTTACCTTTTAGAGGTAGAATAGCTTGGAATACTCTATCTCTTCCTTGTTTGGCAGAATTATGGACAAATACTCCAGAGGACAAAGCGAAATTATGTGTATTTGGGACTTCTATATCATAAACATCCTCTTTTATAGATAATTTTTGAACAGATATAACTTTATGATTATATGTATATAAATCACTAGAAATTAAATCTTGATTACTTAAGAAATTAAAATTATTTTCACTCTCATTAATTTTAGAAATAAGTGTATCTATTTTAAAAACTCTTCTATCATTTTTTCTATACTCTTCATAATTATCTATACCAACTCTATTTAAAAGTTCTAAACTATTTTTTATTCTAGTTTTTTTCTCTGTGGCTAACTTCCTCTTAAGATTATCAGGATTAGACATTTGCTCTTTAGTTTTTTTAGCTCTCCACTCTCTTAACTCTTCACTACTCCACTGCTCCTTAGCTTTTTGAGATAAAATCTCTCTAGCTTTTGGATTACTTATATAATAATCAGTAGTTTTTTTAGATTGCTTTACTCTATTCTCTTCTTTAGACCAATACTCTCTTTGAGCATTATCTAATCTATTTAAAAGGTTCTCTCTATATTGAGCATTTGTCTGATAAAATTCTAAATATTTATTTTTCATATACTCTTTATAATTCTCATCTTCCCACTGTTTTTTGGCTTTTTGAGATAATATTTTTGAATATTTTTTTGAAATTTTACTAGCGTTTAATTTATATTCTATTGTTTGATGAGCCTTTTTTGCTTTCTCTTTCGCCTCTTTTGTATGTAAAGTTTTAGATATATGTTTTTGATGTAATTTTAAATGTGCATCAGCAGATAATAAAATTAAATTAGTTGGATTATTATTTAATTTATTAAAATCTATATGGTGTTTATGTGCTTTTTCAATCTTATCATAAATACCTTTTTCTAAATTCCAATTATTAGATAACATATGAGTAAATATCCATTTAGAATTTTTAGGATTTAAAACCATCTCATAACCATCAATAGTAACTCTATTCTCAATTTTAGATAATTTTTTATAAAGTGGCATTAAACTCTGCCCATTCTCTAAATTTTGAGCTTCAATATACTCTCCATCTCTTATCATAAATTTATGTTCAGGAGTACATCTAATCTTTTTCCCATTATCTAATGTTACTTCAACAAGAGTAGTATTTGATTTTGTTTTTCTAGGGTGTAGTATTTTTTCTATTCCAATAGAACCATCATCTTTAATTGTGTAACAAAAATTCTCTTTACCCTCTTTATACTCTTCTATTAAATCTAAAAATGATAAATCTCTTCCATCTGCTAAAGATATTTGAGTATCACCAGTAAAACACCCACCAGCACTATCCCCTTCCACAAGGTAAATTTCAGATAAAGCAGGGTCTTTGCTTTGACAATCTGCTAATTTCCCAGGAAGTGTGCCTATACTCATAGAGTCTTTTCGTTTGACTAAATCTTTGGCTCTTTTAGCTGCATCTCTACCTTTGGCTGCTAAGATTGTATGAGCCATAATAGCTTTTGCCTCTAATGGAGTCTCTTCAAGAAACTTATTAAACTGTTCATATATAAACTTTTGAACTAATGGTTTAACATAACTAGAACCTAACTTACCTTTAGTTTGCCCCTCAAATTGTGGTTCAGGTACTCTTACAGATACAACAGCCACTAATCCCTCTTTGGTATCATCTCCTGTAATCTTAGTACCTTTCTCTTTGGCATTGGCATTTTTGGATATATATTGAGATATACTTCTTGTAGTCCCTGCTCTAAATCCTGCTTCATGAGTACCACCATCGGCAGTTTTGATATTATTTACAAATGATACTACTCTATCACTATCACTATTAGAGTACATAATAGCAATATCTATCTCTATATCATCAGACTTACCTTGAAAAAATTGTGTAGAAGATATTGGTTCATTCTTATTTAAATCATCTACAAACTCTTTAAGTCCTCCCTCAAAGTGATATACCTCACTTTTATTACTTCTTTCATCTTTAAATTTAATGGTAATTTTAGGATTTAGATATGCTAACTCTTTAAATCTTTTAGCAAGAATATTATAATCAAATATAATTCCCTCTTTAAAAATAGTCTCATCAGGTAAAAATTCTATCTTTGTACCATGTTTTCTACTCTTATCACCTTGAATTAAATCCTCTTGAGGAATACCCTCTTTGAAGCTTTGAGTATAACTATACCCATCTTTAAAAACCTCTAAATGTAAATCTGCACTAAGTGCATTTACAACAGATACACCCACACCATGAAGCCCACCAGATACTTTATAAGTATCTTTATCAAACTTCCCTCCAGCATGAAGCACAGTCAAAACCACAGTCGCTGCGGAAATCTTCTCTGTTGGATGCTCTGCTACAGGGATACCTCTACCATTATCTTCTATAATAGCAGTACCATCTTTGGTAAGTGTAACCTTAATAGTATCACAAAATCCTGCCATAGCCTCATCGATAGAGTTATCTACAACTTCATATATTAGATGATGAAGACCTTTTGAAGCAGTATCACCAATATACATTCCTGGGCGTTTTCTAACTGCCTCTAATCCCTTAAGGACTTTAATATTACTAGCACCATATTCAGCCATATTTTCTCCAAGCATTATTATTACATATATTTTATCTAAAACTTAGTTATAACCTAATGAAATATAGATGCTCAATTAGATAAAATTTCTATTACCTAAATAAGCATAACAAAATATTTTTTAGATATAATTCTATCTTATTAATTATTTCTATAAATATATAGAAAATTTAGATTAGAGAGGGGGTGACTTTTATGCCAGGAATTGTACTAAATTCAAGAGATTCTTTTGATGATGCTTATAGAAAATTCAAAAGACAATGTGATAGAAACTTAATTGTAACAGAAGCAAGAGCTAGACAATACTATGAAACTGCTACTGAAAAGAAGAAAAAAGAGAAAATTGCAACTCGTAAGAAAATCCTCAAAAAGCTATTTATGCTTAGAAGATATGAATCAAGATTGTAAAAACTTGTGGGCATCTTCGCCCACGAATAATCCAATTAATATTATTATCACTGGTGGTACTATTGATAAAAAATATAATATGCTTACAGGTGAAGTAGATTTCAACCAAACTTCATATATCCCACAAATATTAACTCAATCAAGAGTAGATAGAGATATACAAACCACAACACTTTTTCTAAAAGACTCCTTAGATATAACTCTTCAAGATAGAGAAGATATTCTAAAAGCTATCAAAATATCTACAACTAAACATATAATCATCACTCATGGCACAGATACAATGGTAGAGAGTGCTAAATATATATCATCTTATAACATAAATAAAGTAATAATACTAATAGGTGCTATGATACCATATAGTATAAATCACTCTGATGGATTATTTAATTTTGGTACTGCTATTGGTGCAGTAGATTATCTTGATAATGGTGTATATATTGCTATGAATGGTAAAATATTTAATTCAAATAATGTATATAAAAATAGAGAAATAGGTATCTTTAATACGACAAAACAAAGGTGATTTGAGTAGAAGAGCTATAATCTATTTTATCCATTTTATTTTGAAAGCTGTTTGCTTGATTAAGAATTTGGTGATATTTTTAATAAAGTTGATAATATGGCAGAGAGGAAGGGATTCGAACCCTCGGTAGAAAACTACACAGACGTTCCAGGTCTGCACCTTCGACCACTCGGACACCTCTCTAAAGATTTGGAATTTTATCTAATATCTTATATAATATCGCTTATAACTTATTATTCAAGGAGTTAGATTATGGGTGAGATTTTTATAGAGTTGGCAAAGGCTAGAGAGAGTTATCCTAATATTAAACTCTATCAAGCTACTAAATATGAGGAGAAATAATATGCAATCCAAAAGATTAGCATCTGTAAATGGGCTATTTTATCCTGATAATTGTAGTAAAATATCTAGCTATTTCAAAAAATTTAGTGCAAATATAAAAGAGGATATAAAAATAAAAGATATTGTATCAAGAGCTATAATAGTCCCTCATGCAGGGTATATATATAGTGGATTTACAGCAAATATGCTTATACTCATCTTGCACTATCTAAGAGAATTATAGTAATAGGATCTAGCCATCATCACTATTTTACAGGAATTAGTGGGAGTTATTATCAAGAGTATGAGACTCCTTGTGGGGATTAGAATAAAAAAGGAAAAAGATGCCAAGAGAACTAATAAGCTTTGACGGGGTAACAAGACGAGTATTTATAACCTCTTCTATTATTAGTGGTACAATATTAGTATTAATGCCTCAATACTCAATATCTCCAATTGATATTAAGCCATTTAAAATAATTCAGGCTATTCAAGATGTACTTTTTCCTAAGGGATTAGAAGCACCATCTGCTTTGGAGTTTGGGGCTACTAATTATCTATTAAGGGTATCTTCTCATTCATCTTTTGTAGAGTTTGATTTAAAGTTCTTGATTTATGGAACAAATCTATTGATAGAAGAGGAGAGAGATTTTTTGAGTATGAATGCGATAGATAAGGATAAAGCACTTAAAAACTTTATATCCAAAAGTCAAAAAAATAAAAATTGGTTATCGCTTCTATTATATTATACGATAGAGGCTCTATTAAGCGACCCTATATATGGAGGGAATAGAGATGAATTAGGGTGGAGATGGTTGGGGCATCATAGTGGCAAACCTAAACCACAAAAACCATTTGGGGAGATAGTATGATATATGATGTATGTATTATTGGAAGTGGTGTTGGTGGGAGCGGTGTTGCTTATACTTTGGCTATGAGTGGTAAAAAAGTAGTAGTTTTAGAGAGAGGGCTTTTTTATAGAGAAAAAGATTTTTCAAAAGATGAGATAGCTTATTGTAAAAGAGATATTATTACGCCAAATCTCAAAGAATCTTATCATACTATTGAGAGTTTAGAAGATGAAAAATGGATAAAAACAGCAACTTATGATAGTGAAAATAGTTTTTTCAATGGTAATGTTGTGGGTGGTTCTTCTAACTTTATGAGTGGATATTTTCATCGTTTTAAACCAAATGATTTTAGACTTAAATCAACTTATCCAGAGATAAAAGGGGCTAATATTATGGATTGGGTGATTGATTATAGTGAGCTTGAACCATATTATGAAAAGGTAGAGAGATTAGTGGGTATATCAGGAGAGGTTACTCCACATAAATATCACGAACCACGAAGCACACCAAATTTTCCATATCCTCCATTAGACGAACACCCTATATCTAAGCTTATTGATAAGAGCTGTCATAAATTGGGGTTTATACCATATAAGACACCACGAGCTATTATATCTAAGCCAAAAGATAAAAGAGATAACTGCTACTACTCAAACTATTGTGGAAGTTATGGGTGTAGTAGTGGAGCAAAAGGGAGTGCAAGGGTTTCTCTTTTAGAACCTGCTCTTAAGAGTGGTAATTTAACTATTATTACATCAGCATTTGTCAAAAAATTAGAAGAGAAAAATAAAAAAGTAACAAAAGCCATATATATTGATACTCAAACATTAAAAGAGCATTATATAAAAGCCAAAATCTTTGTAGTGGCCAATCAAGCAGTAGAGAGTTGTAGATTACTTCTAAATTCAAAATCTCTAAATTTTCCAAATGGATTGGCTAATAATAGTAATCAAGTAGGCAAAAATATACTCTTTTCAGCAGGTGGTGTAGGTAGTGGAGGGTTTGATTTTAACTCTATGCCTATAGATGAACTTATGAAAGAGGGGCTATTTGTTAATCGCTCACTTTGTGATTGGTATGAGATAGATGGAGTAAAAGGTGGTATTATTGATTTATTATTTGAACATGCCAATCCAATATCTAAAGCAATCAAAGAGAGATGGCAAGATGGAGAGTTGATTTGGGGTGAAAAGCTTCAAGATAAGATATTTTATAAATTTACAAAAACAAGAAGAGTTAATTTTGAAATATTTAATGATTGGTTACCTAATGATAACTGCTTTGTAAGTGTAGATGATAAATATAGAGATATTTATGGAGTACCTGTGGCTAATATTCGTATAGGTTCTCACCCACATAATCTAAAAATAGCCAATATCTTAGCTCAAAAAGCCAAAAAACTTCTAATAGAGATGGGGGCAAAAGATATTAATATATCTATTTCACCATATCCACCATCAAATCTACAAGCAGGTGGATGTCGTTTTGGAGATAATCCTCAAACATCTGTATTAAATAAATATTGTCAAACCCACGAAATCAAAAATCTTTTTGTAACAGATGGTAGCTTTATGCCAACGGGTGGTTCTTTGCCTTATACTTGGACAATATATGCTAACTCTTTTCGTGTAGGAGAGTATATATTAAATATCTAATTTTTAATAATATCTAATATCACATATATATAATCTATATCTTTTAATACTTCACTATGTGCAAACTCTCCTAAATCATTTATCTCTATTGATTCATCATCCCACTCTTTTGTGGCTGTTGATGAGATATATTGAAATGTATCTAATGTTTGTGCATTTGGTGAAAATATTACACGGTGTGGGGCAGGGGTATTTAATCCCATTTGACTACCAATATCTACAACACCATCTCCTGATGAGAAGTATAAATCATCTCCCTCACCACTAATATCATTGCTATAACCTAGATAATATAATTTGATATTTGTATATTTATCTGTTGTATTAGAGTTTAAAATCTGATATGATTTACTATCATTAGCAAGGTTTACTCCAGCATTTTGGGTAACTTCATTATATGTCCCACCATTACCACCTAAATGAGGAGTATTTAGAGTAATTACTTTTTCAATTAATTTATGCTCTTCGTTTTGAATATATGCTCTAATTGCCAATCCTCCCATAGAGTGTCCAATAAGTATAAAGTTATTAATACCTGTATGAGTAGATATATCATCTATCATCTTTTTAAGTTCATACCCTTGGGCATCAAAAGATAATTGATTTGAGTTAGAAAAGTTGATAGAAAATACTTTTTGTTTCTCTAAGATAGATTGAGTTGGAATATTGTTATTAATATGATACTCTACTTGTGTTACATCAAAATCACCCTTTTTCAATCCAAATACTTTATCATTTGCAATACTTCTATATTTATTTTGGGATTTTATATTTGAAAGATTATTACAAAAAATCTCATCATCAACTGCACCATCAAAACATTTAGCATTATCAAATATATTAATATCTACAGCTACCTCTACACTTAAATTATCATCTACTCTCATATAATTTGATAACTCAACTTCAATTATATTCCAAGCCGATGCTCCACTATTTAATCCATGAACCAAAATAATATTTGGGCGTGTATCATTGTTTTCTACTATTAATGGTGGTTCTTCTTCTTGTGTAGTATTGTTTTCGTTAGTGATATTATTATCTGTAGAGTCTGTTTCATTATTATCTTCTATTGTTATATTATCCTCATTTTGGATAGAACTATTTGTATCTACAATAGTATCTATGGGGCTATTATCTACTACCGTACTATTAGAGTTTAATGGTGGAGTTGTATCTGTAGTAATATTATTTTCAATATCAGGAGTGGTACTATTTTGTTCTATTTGTATGGGTATGCTTGGAGTAGCGATATTAATTTGAGTAGTTGTATTTGTAGGTTGTGTTGGAAGTCCATCACTAAAACTACCACCTCCACACCCTATCAAAAAAAGTGATGATATAATTATAATCTCTTTAAACATTATCAATCCTCTATTATAAGTATTACAATATAATATCATAAAGAGGTTTAATATTACAATATAATAAACTTTTAATTCAAAATTATTTTAAACCTTAAACCCCATATTAATATCATTCCCAAAACTACTTCCTAGTTCTCTTTTTATCTCATCTATAAAATCTTCTATCTTAAATATACTCTCATCTCGCACAGCTACTCTATATGCACTATTTTTGATAATTAAATTTATCTGCCCACCTGTAAGGTCATATTTGGCTAATCTATTTATATCAAATCCCTCTTCATAATCAGCATTCTCTGGTAGCATAAATTGCCATAATCTTACTCTTTGAGATATATCTGGTTTTTTAAACTCTACTTTGTAGTTAAATCGTCTTGAAAATGCTTTGTCTATATTATCTAATAGGTTTGTAGTAGCTATTAGTATCCCATCAAACCTCTCAATCTGTTCTAAGAATATATTTTGCATTTGATTGTGCATTTTATCTGCACTACTTCCTGCACCCTCACTTCTACTACTTAGAAATTGGTCTGCTTCATTGAGTAGCAAGATTGGTTTATCCTCTATTTTTTGAGATATTGCTCTAAAATCATCAAATATTTTACGGACATTTTTTTCACTCTCTCCTACATACATTGATAAAATTTTGGAACAATCAAAACTTAAAATTGGTTTTTTAAGAGTCTTAGCTAGGCTAACTGCTGTCATAGTCTTACCTGTACCTGAGTGTCCATAAAATATTATTTTGGCATCAATACTTTTATGATTGCTACTTTTAATTCCCCAATCTCTAAGCTTTTTGAGTACATTTTTATCAATTTGCTTTTGTAATCTACTTAATATATCTCTTGTATCTTGATGTAATACTACATCTTCTAAATTTGTTTTGGCTTCTAAATACTCAAAAATATCCTGCTTTTCTATCAAATCATTGATTTTAACTTTTTTGATTTTTTTCTTTTGATTTGGATATATTATCTCTTTCATTATCTCATCTTGTAGATAAAATGAGCGACTAATCCCACCAAAAGGATTGAGTATCTCTTCATAATCTATAATATTATTAGTAATTAAATATGCCCCATCTTCTAATAATGCACGATTTTTAATCTTCTCATATTCACTATTTGAGATTAAAGCAAGTAGAGAGTTCATATCTCTCAATCCTCCACCCTCACTACCACTATACTCCTCTTTAAGAAGTGCTAGAAATATTACTCTTTGATTATTTTCAAGTTTTTTAGATTTGATAAACTCTTCTACTATTAGAGGCTTAGTAGATAATTTTATTCTGTTCTCTACTCTCTCTTTGAGTTGAGTTAATTTATCTCCTAATCTATCAATAGAGTTTCTATTAGATATAGATATTTTATGTAGTAGTGATATTATCTCAAATTGGTCTTGAAGATACTCTAAATGGTCGCTATATGCTCTATTATCAGGCAGTTTTACATCCAAGCTACCATTTTCTAATAACTGTAAAAATGATAAACTTAGTGTAATATCCAAGCTAAGTAGTTGTAGTTTCAAATCACTACTACTATTAGCACTTATAAACTCTATTGGTCTAATCCACTCTAAATCAATTAAATTTTTAATCTCTGTAAGAAGCTTTAGAGATTTCAACTCTTTTTTAGATGAGTTTGTTTTGATAATCTCTCTAATTGAGACAACATCAAAACCCTCTATATACTTTTGAGTTACAAATTTTAATATTTGAGCCTCTTTTTTACTACGATTTAACTCTTTATATATTTTGGTATTTTTTATATCTGTTTTTTCTATAAATTCAATTAAATGTTTCAAACCCTACCTTTATAAAACTTTTTTCATCTATTAATTATACAATAATAGCACCTCATTTTAGATAAGTTTGGTATTTTAATGTTTTTCAGATAAAATGTTAGAATTATTTAAAAACTAAAGGATTGCATTTGGAAGGTAAAGTTTGGAAATTTGGTGATAATATTGATACAGACCTGATTATAGCTGCACGATATTTAAATACAAGCGACCCAAAAGAGTTAGCTAAGTATGTGATGGAAGATGCCGACCCTGATTTTGTAAAAAAAATGCAAGAGGGTGATATAATAGTTGCTGGAGAGAATTTTGGGTGTGGTAGTAGTAGAGAACATGCTCCAATTGCTCTAAAATATGCTGGTGTATCTGCTATTATAGCACCTACATTTGCAAGAATTTTCTATAGAAATGCCTTTAATATGGGACTACCTATATTTGAGCTTGAAGAGTCATCTCAAATTAATGAGGGTGATGTAATAAAAGTAGATATGGATAGTGGAGAGGTGATTAATATCACAACTAATAAAACTTATAAATTTAGAGCTATTCCTGAATTTATGCAAGAACTTGTAAATGCTGGTGGATTAATTAACTTTGCAAAAGAAGAGATAAGTAGGAGTCTATAAATGGGTAATAAAATATATAAAATAGGTATTATCAAAGGGGATGGGATAGGCCCTGAGATTATTGAAGAGGCTGTAAAAGTATTAGATGCAGTATCTACAAAAATGAACTTTGAAGTAAATTATGAAGAGTTTTTACTAGGTGGTATCGCTATTGATGAGACAGGCGTACCTCTACCTGATGAGACTATCAAAGGTGTGCAAAAATGTGATGCTGTTTTATTTGGTGCAATTGGTGGGCCAAAATGGGATAATTTAGAGAGACATTTACGCCCTGAAACTGGACTTTTAGGACTTAGAAAAGCTATGGGGACTTATGCAAACTTACGCCCTGCTATGGTATATGATGAACTTATCAATGCTTCTACTTTAAAACCAAGCGTTATCCAAGGTGTAGATTTAATGGTAGTTAGAGAACTTACTGGTGGAATATATTTTGGAGAACCTAGAGAAAACTTAGAAGATAAAGCATACAATACTATGATTTATACAAGAGAAGAGGTAGTAAGAATTGCCAAAGTAGCATTTGATATAGCTATGAAAAGAGATAAAAGAGTATGTTCTGTTGATAAAGCAAATGTACTAGAAGTGAGTCAATTTTGGAGAGATATTGTAGAAGATGTAGCCAAAGATTATCCTGAAGTTGAACTTACTCATATGTATGTAGATAATGCTGCTATGCAACTTATTAGAGAACCAAAACAGTTTGATGTTATTTTAACAGGAAATATTTTTGGAGATATTTTAAGTGATGCTGCTAGTATGCTAAGTGGTTCTATTGGACTATTACCAAGTGCAAGTACAGGTAATAAAGTAGGACTATTTGAGCCAATCCACGGTTCTGCCCCAGATATTGCAGGACAAGGAATAGCCAATCCATTAGCCACAATCTCAAGTGTATCTATGATGCTTAAGTATGCTTTAGGTGAAGATGAAGCATCTCAAAGAATTGATGATGCTATTCATAAGGTATTGAGTGAGGGTTATAGAACTGGTGATATTAGTGCTTATGATGCAAAAGAGGTTTGTGCTACAAGTGAGATTGGTTCATTAATTGCTGATTATGTATCAAGATAATATATAATTATTTAATAATGGTGGGTTTCACCCACCCTACGAGTTGCTTTTAAAATGATAATTATATTTTATGTAGGGTGGGAGAATCCCACCAAAAGTTTATTAAAACCATTTTATTGGATATAAAAAAATGATAATAATTATCACAGGTGCGAGTTCTGGTATAGGTAGAGAATTAAGCAGGTATTATGCACCTAATAATAATTTATATTTATTATCAAGAAGAGAGGATAAATTATCTTCTCTATCAAAAGAACTAAAACTACTTGGTGCAAATAGTGTTGAAATTTATCAAGTTGATGTAAGTGATTTTGATAAATTACAAAAAATAACTCAAGAGATAGCTCAAAAAGAGCCAATAATAGATATGATAATTGCAAATGCAGGTATATCATTAGGACATTCCCATAATGGATATAGCTCTTTTAAAGATTTAAAAAAAGTAGTAGATGTAAATTTCTTATCCGTCCATGCCTTATTAGAGCATTTAATCCCCTCTCTCAATCAAGGCTCTAAAATAGTTTTAATATCATCTTTAGCCTCAATTATTACAATGCCAAGTTCTATTGCTTATAGTAGCTCTAAGAGGGCTTTAAATGCTTATGCACAAGGATTAAGAACCCTACTCAAACCAAATGCAATTGAAGTAATCAATATCTTACCAGGATTTATCAAATCTCCAATGACAGATAAAAACAACTTTCAAATGCCATTTATTTTAACTACTCAACAAGGAATAAAAAGAATTATATATGCTATTGAAAATAGTAAAAGATGTTATAAATTCCCAAAAAGATTTTTTATTATTATCAAGCTTCTATCTTTTATTCCAATATCTATTAGAGATAAGTTTATAGCATCACTAAAAAAAGATAAAAAATGAGAAATATTATATTTATATTAACATCTATTATATTTATAAGTTGTCAAGAAGATTTCCCAATCTATGATAAATTTTGCACCAAGAAAGAGACTCTAAATTGTCTTAGCTATGATATGTTAATAAAAGATAGCGATAAAAAAAGACTTCAAAATGCTTTTAGATTTGAAGATAATAAAAGTTGTAAATATAGAGTCCAACTACTTAAATATCATATTAGAGATTGTAATAATCCAATTGTCAAAAGTGTAGGAAGTGATTTTAATGGATATATTAGAGTTACTATATCAAATGGATTAAATTGTTATTATAAAGTCCAAAGTGATTTTAAAGATGATGAAGATGGAGCATTTGATAGAGTATTAAATAAGATTAGACAAGAGTTTTAATTTTATGTTAAAAATATTGTAACCATTTAGCACCCACTCCTAATAGGCAAGTAAGCTTTCAATACCAATGACTTAATGATTATTGCTCTTTGGCTTCAGCCTCACTAAATACCTACTGAAGCTAAAGCATCAGTTCCCAAGTTTTGCAAGAAGTCTAATAAAGAGTTTAAGTATTTGACTTTCAGAATAGGGTTTCAATCCCCTAATTCGGGTCATAGGTATATAAATCTTTCCGAAAAGATGGTATGCTTACTTGGAAAGACAAGTTTCAATCCCCTAATTCGGGTCATAGGTATATAAATCTAACAATAGTGTTTTAGCCTCTGAAGAAGATTTGTTTCAATCCCCTAATTCGGGTCATAGGTATATAAATAGCCTTATAATCATAAAACTATTAAATTTCCAAAAAAATTAATCTACAAAACAGTACGATTTTATGGAACAATGCAAAAAAGTTCGCAAACCTAAGTCAAATTATATACAAACTTAGCTTGGTTTTTTCTTAAATCTCCCATTTTTAGGGGGTTTGAGGGGTCAAAAAAGTTCGCAAACCTCTTTGGGTAGTAGTCCAAAAAGTTAATTTACGAACTTTTAGGTTCTCTTAAGCTCCCATAAGCCGTAAATACGGGGGGTTTTATCTTAAAATAAACTTAAAGTTCGCAAACCTCCTTGGTGCTTTTCAAAAAGCTTAGGTTTGCGAACTTTTTGAAAATTGGGTAAAATCTACTAAACTCCCATTTTTAGGGGTATATCGTGATTTTAGCTTAAAATAAACTTAGCTAAAAAGTTCGCAAACTGTTTTGGCTATATTTACATTTACAGGTTGGTAGTATAGCATAAATTTAGTGTATATTCAACGCCTCGTATATATAAGATATATAATTGATTGTAAATAACTCTTTAAAATATTAGATATTTCAACACCTTATAAATTAGACTTTTGTATAATCCTTATAAATGAAATTTGTAAGAGGATTATATATGATTACCTTAAAAGAGGCATTAACAAAAAATCAAGATGAATTAGATAAATTAAAAGAGGAGATGAAGCAAAAAGCTATTGATGGTGGATTAAATGCTTATATAGATTTTAATAGTAGTGGTGATGGTGTGCCGGTACTTATCAAAGATAATATTCAAGTAGAGGGGTGGAGTGTAACAAGTGCCTCTAAAATCCTTCAAGGCTATATTGCCCCTTATGAAGCAACTGCGATTAAAAACCTTAAATTAAATGGATTAGCTCCATTTGGTAGGGCAAATATGGACGAATTTGCTATGGGTTCTACAACAGAGAGTAGTTTTTATGGTAAGACTCTAAATCCTCATAATTTGGCTCATACACCTGGGGGGAGTAGTGGTGGAAGTGCTGCTGCTGTAGCAGGTGGGATAGCTATTTGTGCTTTGGGAAGTGATACAGGTGGGAGTATTAGACAACCTGCTTCATATTGTGGTTGTGTAGGAATGAAACCAACTTATGGAAGAGTGAGCCGTTATGGGCTTAGTGCCTACTCTTCAAGCCTTGACCAGATTGGACCAATTACACAAAATGTTGAAGATAGTGCTATACTCTATGATGCTATTGTAGGCTATGATGAGAAAGACTCTACAAGTGCTAATAGAGATGATAAGAAGATATATCCAAATCTTGATAGTAATCGTAAATTAACTATTGCTGTAATTGATAACTATATTAGCGAAGCAGATGAGGAGATACAAAAAGCATTTAATGATACTCTATCTAAGCTTCAAGAGGCAGGGCATACAATAATCCATAAAAATATGACAAATACAAAATATGATATAGCAACTTATTATATTGTGGCTACTGCTGAAGCTACTACAAACCTTGCTAGATATGATGGAATTAGATATGGAAGTAGAGAAGAGGGAAGTAATTTATCTGATACATTTATCCAAACAAGAAGCAAAGGGTTTGGAGATGAAGTAAAAAGAAGAATACTTTTAGGAAACTTTGTATTATCATCAGGATATTATGATGCTTATTATCTAAAAGCCCAAAAAGTAAGACACTTAATAAGAGATGAGTTTAATGCGATATTCCAAGAGGCTGATTTGATATTATCTCCAGTAGCACCTACAACAGCACCTAAAATTGGTTCAAGTAAAGACCCATTAGAGATGTATAAGAGTGATATGTACACTATTGGTGTAAATTTAGCAGGATTACCAGCTATATCAATCCCAGTGGCAAAAGATAGTAATAGTATGCCAATAGGATTACAACTAATTGCCAAGGTATTTGATGAGAAGACTCTATTTGATGGGGCTTTGAGTATGGAAAAAGTGGTAGAGTATTATTAATTTTAGATATAAAAGGAGTAAGCTGTGATAACATCAGAAGATTTAGCTAAAGCTATATTGGAATTAAAAGAGTCTCAAAAGGCTACAGATAAAAAACTAAAATCTTTAGGTATTCATCTTGATGGAATTACTAAAACAACTATAGAGGTTAAAAATAAAGTTAAACAACAAAGCTTAGTTAGATAAAATTATAGAAGAATTTTATGAATTCCATCCAGCATTTAAAAATTATAAAATTCAAGGTGCTATTGCAGGTAAAATTTTTAGTGATGATTTACAAAAAAAAGCTTTAAAAAAAAGGTTTTATTGTACTTACTCAACATGGAAATCATGTAAAGACTATTATACCTAAAAAGCATAATAAAAAATAAGGAACTATTTTGACAAATAAACCAAAGTATCATCTATTTAATAATACATCTTATGCCATTAATGGGTTGAAAATAGCATTTAAATATGAGAAATCATTTCAAATTGAGTTGATTATATTTATAATACTTCAAGTAGCAATATTTATAATACCTATTGAGACTCCATATCAGATGATTTTATCATCATCTCTCTTTTTGGTACTAATAGCAGAACTTGTTAATAGTGCTATTGAGAGGGTGGTGGATTTAGTAACCACCGAGATACACCCATTAGCCAAAGAGGCAAAAGATTTGGGTAGTAGTGTAGTATTTATTACCATTATGATGGTTGGTGTAATATGGTTATTTGTTGGATATATAATATTAATATAATTTAGCAAAAACTCAACTTAAAATAGGAGAGATAAATTGAAATATAATAGAGAGTACTTAATTTTAACTATATTTATATCCATCGGATATTTTTTGCTAGGAAAAGTTAGTTTTTCTATATTACAAGAAGATACTATTGTTACAATTGTAATATTTGCATCAGAGGGATTAGCATTAGCTTCAGCTATATTTTGGGGTAAAAGAGTATGGTTAGGTATATTTATAGGACAATTTATATTAGCATCTAGTTGTTCGTTGGATTTTATTCCATCTTTTTTTATCTCTATTATCAATGCTTTAGAGGCAGTTATTGGAGTGGTTATATTTAATAGATATAATTTACATAAAAATCTATTAACTCTAAGAGATGTTTTGGGGTTAGTTATGATTATTATTTTTATACTACAACCATTTAGTTCTATTTTGGGTAATTATGTTTTATATATTAGCAATGAGTTAGAAAATATTTCTTATTTATCATCTCTTTTTTCATGGTGGTTTGGTAATATAATGGGGCAATTGTTATTTACTCCATTTATATTATTGATACTAATACATTATAAAAAGATAAATATATATGAGTATCTATTATATATACTCCTCTTTACTATTTTTATATATATTTTAGAGTTGAAGATTATTTTAGAGAATTTATCACTACTACTTACTTTTACTATACCTGCTGTAATATTAATAATCTCTAGGAGGGGGCTATTATATGGTGTTGCCCTACCTGTGGTAATAGCTATGGTATCAACTTATAGTGTATATATTGGAGTGGGTGCTTTTGCTATTCACTCTATGGTAGATAATATTATTAATATCAATTTTTTTATACTTGTCCATATATCTTTGGCTTTAATATCAGGTGTTTTATTTGAAGAGAATAAAACAAGAGAAAAATATTTAAAAGATACAATCAAGCAAGAGGTAGCCAAAAATAGAGAACAACAACTGTTAATGTTACAACAATCAAGATTGGCTCAAATGGGAGAGATGATAAGTATGATAGCCCATCAATGGAGACAACCTCTAAATAATCTATCATTAATTAGCCAAACAATTATATTGAAGTATAAAAGAGGTAAAATAAATGATAATATTATGGATTATTTTGAACAATCATCACAAAAGCAGATTAAATATATGTCTGATACTATTGATGAATTTAGAAACTTTTTCAAACCAGAGGTAGATAAAAAAATATTTAATCTTCATGATAGCATAAATAATTCTATATCAATAGTATCTCCTATACTTACAAAAAATAGTATAAAACTACAAGTAAGTGAGTGTGATGGCTGTTTTGTTGATGGGTATCCCAATAAGCTAGGGCAATCTATTATTAATATTATCAATAATGCAAAAGATGCCTTGATAGAAAATAAAATAGAAAATGCGTTGATTAATATCTATTATAAAATAGAAGAGAAGCATATTAAATTATATATCAAAGATAATGCAGGTGGGATACCAAATGATATAATTGAGCGAATATTTGACCCATATTTTTCTACAAAAAATGAAAAAAATGGTACAGGAGTAGGACTTTATATGACAAAAATAATTATAGAAGAGCATATGAGAGGAAGCATAAAAGCATCTAGTATAGATGGCATTACAACATTTGAAATAGTTTTAAATAGGAGTATATAGTATGTTACAAGATTTTACACTTTTATATGTAGAGGATGATAAAGATACACAAGAGTATATGAAATTTTATCTCTCTGATGAGGTCAAAGAGTTTTATCAAGCCTTTAATGGTGAAGAGGGTATAGAGATATATAAATCTAAAAAACCTGATATTATTGTTACAGATTTAAATATGCCAAAGTTAAATGGTATTGATATGATTAAACAGATAAAATCAATTGACAAAGAACAAATGATTATTATCACTTCTGCATTTGGAGATAAAAATAATTTGATGGAGGCATTAAATTATGGAGCAAATGGATTTATATCTAAACCAATTGATATTGATAAGTTTAATGAAAAACTATTAGAAGTTACTGCTAGTTTAAAAGAGAAAATAGAGAAAGATAGAGATAAAAAGATTTTATATAATCTAGCACACTATGACGAACTAACAAAAATAAAAAATCGCCTCTCTTTTAATCAAAGTTTAGCTCAACTTAGAGATAATAAATCTACTTTTTCTCTATTTTTTATAGATTTAGATAATTTTAAACCAATTAATGATAATTATGGACATAAAGCAGGAGATGAAATATTAAAATGGGTCGTATCTAATATATCAAAAATGATAAGAAAAGATGATATATTTGCTAGATTAGGAGGAGATGAGTTTGTTATAATTATCAAAGATATAGTAGATATAGATAATCTCAACATATTAGCACAAAAGATTATAGATGCCACCTCTATACCTCTTATATACAATGAAAATATACTAAAAGTATCTGCTAGTATAGGAATTAGTAGATATATCCAAGATACTTTAGATATAGATTTGTTATTAAAACTAGCAGATAAAGCGATGTATATGGCTAAAAAAGGTGGTAAATCTAATTTTTCTATCTATGGATATAATCATCAATAGTAGATAAGATAGGTTCTATATCACACTTAACTAATACTTTGGTAGATGATAAATTTTGATAATCTAAAAGAGTCTGATATAGCATACTTTTATCTATAATTTTAATCCCACTAACAGAACGATATATATCTTTTTGGTTAAAATAGTATTTACCTGATATTATCTTACAACCAAATTGAGATGCCTCTGCTACATTATGCCCACCTATCCCATCTATAAATGAACCACCAATAATAACAATATCACTAATAGAGTATATATTAATAAGTTCTCCCAACATATCTACAACTATTATATCACTATTTAGGCTTTTATCTTGTGAATATTGTGAAAATGATAACTGATTTATATTAGCAAAATTATTAGCTAAATCTACAATTTTATCAAAATTATGACGAGGTACTAAAATAAGTTTAGCATTTGTATTTTTTTCTTTAAATTTTTTAAATGCCTCTAATATTAAAATATCCTCTCCACTGTGAGTACTTGCCCCAGTAACTATAAGTGAGTTTGGTTTATCTAGTTCTCTTGTAGTTTGTGGCAATTTATAGAGTTTGATATTACCTATTACCTCTATATTTGTAGCACCAAGAGTCTCTAATCTATCTCTATCTATATCACTTTGAGCATAAATCTTATCTACAAATGCAAATATTTTACGATAAAACCATCTAAATCTTAGATAATTTTTATAAGAGTTATCACTCATTCTAGCATTAATTAAGACTATCTTAGCACCATAAAGTTTAGATAATAAAAATAGCATATACCAATATTCAGCCTCCATAATTACAAGAGTTTTTTGAGGTTTTATCCAAAATGGTAATAGTATCTCAAAAGGAAGATAACGACTCTGTGAGCTATATTTAGATATTTCACCAAATCCTGTATTTGTAGTAGTAGTTAGACGAATATCATCTATATTAAATTTATCAATAAGTGGTTTGATTGCTTTTGCCTCTCCTAAAGAACAGGAGTGAAACCATATACCATTTGGTTTTAGTTTAGGATTGTTTCGTAAAAAAAATCGTGATGGTAGGGATTGTTTATATTTATCTTTAAATGAGAATATTATAATAAAAGCGATAGAGATAATATATACTATCAAGATAACAATAGTATATATTATATTAAACAAAGATTACTCTTCTTCCTCTACTGGTTCCATATATATAATTCTATCACAATGAGGACAAGTTACAATCTCTTGTGCTTTGATTATATCTGCATAAGTCTTGTCATTTAATTTCATAAAACAACCATAACAAGCCTGTTTTCTCATAGGTACAATAGCACTATTTCTAGCCCACATTCTAATTCTCTCATAGAATTGAAGAACATTTGGTTTAATTCCTACTGTTACCTCTTCTCTTTTGCCATACAAAGCACTCTTTTTACTATCAATATCAGAAGTTGTCTCTGCTACTTCTTGAATAATAGCATCAACTAATGCACTCTCTCTATCAATCTCTTCTTGAAACTCATCTAATTCAATAGATTTTTTTTCATTAATATCTTGAAGTTTTTCTATCTCTTCATTTGCAAAAGTCATCTTCTCTTTTGCAATTTCCTCTTCTAAAGTAAGTGCCTTTAACTCTTTTTCAGTAGTTACAATTTTATTCTTTTTTGTAATATCTTTTAATTGTTGATTTAGCATCTCTAACTGATTTTCAAATTCAGATACTTTGCTTTTGTTATCTTCTATTAATTGATTAGTTGCATCTCTATTTTCTACAATACTATCTAATTTAGCTTTAGCTTTTTCTAGCTTTTTGTTTGCAGACTCTATTTTTGGTGAAAAGCTATCAATAGATTTATCTATATCTGATAACTTTATTAACTCTGTTAAATCATTATTCAATTCTTATCCTTTAGCACTCTAATGAAATGGGTTTTGCGAATTTGAAATTATAGCTAAAATAGGTAAATTTTCCAACTCCATTTTTAGCACCTCCCCAAAAAACTGCTCACTCTCATAATGTCCAATATCAATCATCATCAAATCTTGCGATTTTGCCTTGATTGCATCATGATATTTTATATCCCCAGTAAGCAAACAATCCACACTCACTCTATCCATCAAAGAGGCCCCTGCTCCCGTAGTTAAGGCAACTCCTCGTATCTTCTCTTTGGGATTAACAACTCTAACCTTATCAATATCAAACCTACTTTTAACCAAAGATATAAGCTCTCTTCTAGTAAAAACTTTATTAGAAACAGATAAAAAATCTTCAAAACTAGCTATCTCTAAATCCAAAACCTCTTCAAAAACATATCGATTAAGATGAGTTTTATCAAAATTTGTATGCATAGCAATCAAAGATTGATTTTTTTCTATCATAATTTTAATTAACTTTGCAGGATATTTAGCAAAATCCAAAGATTTAAGCCCATCAAATATCAAAGGATGATGGACTATAAAAAGCACATCTTTATCACTTTTGAGAAGTAAATCTTCATCAATATCGATAGATAATATAATTTTTTCTATATTACTATCCATATTTCCAATAATTAATCCACTATTATCCCATCTTTCTTGTAGGTCAAATGGACTGATTTCGTCTAATTTGTTGTATATCTCTTGGAGTTTCATACTGTTCCTTTCTTTATGGTCTAAATACAAAAATATCTAACTCTTTAATCACTTTATAATGTTTATCATTAGCTGTATAAAGTGTCATACCATAATATAGCAAACTCACCAATATTATGAATAAGGTCATAAGCATTTTGATTACCTCTTAGATACCAAATAATTACATCTGTATCAAGTAGTTTATCATATATCAAAATTACGACCTTTTCTCATATTTTTTACTATACTATTTACATCCTCATCTCTATCTTTTCATAATCCAAAAATGGCATCACTTTTTTCCTCTTTTAAATTATTATAAGAGATAAGTTTAGCCTTTGCTTTACCTCTATAAGTAATAAGTATCTCTTCACCTTTACTCAATACATCAAAAAGCATAGATATATTAAATCTTAAATCTTTTGCACTTACAGTCATTATTAATCCTTTACTTTATAGTTAAAGTATAAACTAATATTGTTTAATTTTAACTAAAATTATGATTTATATTTATAATAATTAATTTTTTCTTGTTTTATTATATTCTTTTAATTTTACTTTATGCAAATTAAAAGCTTGAATAATTGTAAGTATTACCTTGTTCGCTTTTAAGCTTAATAAATTTCTTTTCTATGTGCTACTCTAATTATTATAATGACTATAGTGAGAAAATAAATTGCTGTGAGGTAACTTATTCTCTCCTCTTACTTTTTAGCAATTCTTTCTGCAATATGTTTATAAGGGTCAATAATTTTATCATATTCATTTTTATGAATTCTCTTTGATTTAAAATCTATTTTTATGTTTTGAAGAAACTTCATAAAATCTGGGTTTTTTCTCTTTCAGCCTCTTGTTCTTTATAAAGCTTAGCACAACCAATAGAGAGTTCTCTAACTTTAAGTATATAATTTTGTCTTTGAGCTTGTGATATAGCTTTTCTAGCATCAAGGACATTAAAGGAATGAGATGCTTTCATACACTCATCATAAGCAGGTAGTGGCAACTCATTTTCAAGACATAATCTACACTCATTAGAAGCATCTTCAAAATCTTTAAATAGCTTCTCTACTGTGGCTACTTCAAAGTGATATTTACTAAACTCATACTCACTCTCTTTATGAACATCGGCATAAGTTGTGATATTATCACCTTGTCTATTCCATACAATATCAAATACGGATTCAACTCCTTGAAGATACATAGCAAGTCGCTCTGTTCCATAAGTAATCTCAACTGCTACTGGGTTACAAGCAATTCCTCCAACCTGTTGAAAATATGTAAATTGAGTAACTTCCATACCATCAAGCCAAACTTCCCAACCAAGTCCCCAGGCACCAAGAGTTGGGGATTCCCAATTATCCTCTACAAATCTAATATCATGCTGTGATAAATCAAGTCCTAAATACTCTAATGACTTGAGATAAAGCTCTTGAATATTATCAGGAGATGGTTTGATAAGTGCTTGAAATTGATAATATGCCCCTAATCTATTTGGGTTTTCTCCATATCGTCCATCAGTTGGTCTTCGTGATGGTGCTACATAGGCTGTACTCCATGGTTTGCTATCTAAACTTCTTAGAAGTGTAGCAGGGTGAAATGTCCCTGCACCTGCTGGTATATCGTAGGGTTGTACTATATTACACCCTTGGTCTGCCCAGTATAGTTGTAGTTTTAGTAGTATTTGACTAAATGTTAATGTGTTTTTATTCATTTTGTTTCCTTTATAAATTCAATATTAAATCTTTTTTGAAAAAGTTTTTTTAACTCATCACAATCCTCTGTAAAAATATCTTTTACAAATTGTGGTTTTAAATCCTCTAATCCAAACTCAATAGAACGACTAGAAAAATCTTCAAACATATCTAAAAGCTCATCTTCACTACTTTCTATCTTTTCTTTATTGTAGGCAATAAAATAAAATTTATCATACTCTTTATAAAGACAACTTTCTTTACAAAAAATTTCATAAATTAAAAAAAGACCTGAAAAAATCTTTTTTCTTAATTTAGATTTTTCTTTCCATGAATTTAAAGATTTATGATTAGAAGATTTAAATTCTACAAACCATATTTCTTTTTTATTTTTATCAATATACAACATATCAGGAGAATTAGGGGATTGAGATTTTTTCAAAATGCCTTTTGTATCATCTAAATCAATAAAAGTATTGATATAGTTGCAAACTATAATGTTGTTTTTCTTATCATAGCTTAATTGAGAAAGAGCTTTTTTAATCATTTAAGTATTTTGCCATTTTTAGTTTTTTTAACTCCCTCATAGGAAGAGCTAATTTTTCAAAAATATTCTCTAAACTATCTTGATGCTCTATATATCCATCTTTTGCTAAATAAAAGTTTGTTTTTTGTTCTATATTTTCTAGTTCAGAATATCTTTTTAAAGCCTCTATCATATATGGACTATGAGAAGTAACCAAAACATTAATATTATTTTCAACTAACTTAACTATAAACTTAGCATATTTTAATTGCCATTTTGGATGTAGATGTACTTCAGGTTCATCTAAAATCAAAAGAGAATTTTTATTTATATAACCACTTTTTAGAAGCATTTGAATAATACCAAACGATTTAATTCCAGTAGCAGTATTAATGCTATAAAAACTATTACCATTTGATATATAGATAAAATCTTTAGTTTTTTTATGATATTTAATATTTCCATTCATAGTATTAGATAAATTATTATTTAAAGTATTTATATCTAAATCACTAAATATTATATCTAAATCCAATAAATCCTCATTATAAGATGACTCTTTTAATTTTTCATTTAAATCTTTAATATGTAGAGATATATTCGGTTGCCTATTAAGAGGTTTCTCTATATTTTCAAAATAAGTTTTAGAATTATCTATAAGTTCAGAGAGTTGCAAAGAGATGGGACTCTCAATAAAAGTAGCATCATTAAAATATAATCTATCATAAACTTCAAATTTTGTAATTTTATTATCTCTAATAGTTACATTTAATATTGGGTTTTGACCATCAAATATTTTGATTTTTGATTTATTAGTAGAGTTAAGATTTGTAATTTTTCCTTTAAATTCAGAAATTAATACTTTTTGAAATGCTCTTTTTTGCATATCCTCTATTTTATCTTCCGTATTAATTATTTTTAATAACTGATTTAAATCATTTTCTATTTTATTAAAAATATTAAAATTTTCAGATATATTATTTGAAGTATATATAAAATCTAATCTTTTCTCAATAGCTATACTACCTTGTCTATCTACATCCATTTTAAATATAGGTGGAAAAAATTGTTCTCTTAAGTCTAATCTATTTGAAAAATCTATTTCTCTTCTTAATTTAAAATAGATTTGTTCAATTTTTGCAAATATCTGTTTTTCTTTATTTTCTTCTAAATCTTCTTTATATCTACTACTCGCTTTGATTAGAGAAAATATTACTTTTCCAACGGTACTCTTCCCTGTATCATTCTCCCCAGCAATAACAGTTAATCCATCTATCTTAACGATAGCCTCTTTAATCATTCCAATATTTTTAAGTTCTATAGTCATAAATTTAAGCTCCTATTTTAAGGCTTTGCTCCATAGCATTACATCTTTTCCTATTTTTCGTTGGTGTAAGGATTGTGTCTTGAGATTTAATTTATAATCTGTTTCATTTGTAGATACAGTAGATGTTTGATAAATTAAAAGCCAATCTATTTTATCTTTGATGGCATTAAGCATTCCCTCTCCTCCCTCTATAATTACAAATGATGGATTATCTAAAAAGCTTAAATCATCTCCTATTTCTACGGTTCTATGAGGAATATTAAATAGTGGTGTATCTCTATCAAAATTATCAGCACTTGAATATATATAAACATCAGGAGATATGGCCTCTTTTAAAAATCTACAATCAAGTCTTGGTCTATCTACTCTTACTGTATTTCCACCAATTAATATTTTATTGCTAACCTCTCGTAGTTTGTGAGTATGAGTAAGTGAGCTTTTACAACTTAGATACCCACCACCTATCTTTCCATTAAAAGTTTGAGCTATTTTAAATAGAACGAAAGCTCTACTTTGCCATATTAAAAATGGCTCAATTAATTCTTTTGCTTTCTCTTCTTCTACCCCAACTGTAACTTGAATCCCTTGATATTTCATTATATCAATTCCACCACTATGAGAGGATATTGGGTCTGTTGTAGATACAACCACTCTTTTAATTCCAATATCAATAAGTAGTGATGCACATGATGGAGTTTTGCCAATATGAGAACATGGTTCAAGTGTTACATAAATTGTACAATCTTTGAATATATCGTTAGAGTAAGTAGTCAAAAATCTATGTGCTAAAATTGGGTTTAGTTTATCTATGGGAAGTTTTTGATTCGTTATCTCTTCATAAGCACTAAGCAGTGCCAAAACTTCTGCGTGAGAAGTCCCTGCTTTTTGGTGAGCCTCTATTGCTACAATCTCACCTTTACCATCTACAACCAAAGCTCCCACTGCAGGGTTAGGATATGTAAAACCTTGATATTTCCATGCTTTATAGATAGCAAGATTCATCAATATTTTATCATTAAATCCACTCATAATAAGTCTTTGTTGTACCTACACTATCATACCTTAACTTACTGATTGTGCCATCTTTATACTTTATTTCAAATCCATCTTTATCTACTGATTTTAAAACACCTTTTACTTTACCATCACCAAATATTTTGGTTTTTATCTTCTCTCCAATAGATGATTTAAAATGTGATAATTTTGTAAGTTTTCGCTCAATACCTGGTGAGCTTACTTCAAGAGTATATTTAGCACTCATAGGAGGATAAACATCTAAAAATGGTGAAAGTTCTCTGGATATAGAGGCACATAAGTCAAGGCTAATCCCACCCTCTTTAGTTACATATACTCTAAATATACTGTTTTCATGTTCTGTAACTATCTCTGTGTCATATAAATTAGCACCATTTATATTTACTATTTTTTCTATTTCAATATCTAAATTCATAATCTTATCCTTTTATGATTTTGCACTAATTTGTTTAAATAAATCTTCCATTTTTGTAATATACTCTAACTGCTCATCAAACTCAAAAGTAAAGATAGGTGCTTTAAACCACCCCTCACTACTTTTACAGTGGTTTTGAATAAATCCACCCACTTTTCTAAGCTGTTTTAGTGCTTCACCTTGTTCTTGAGGAGTAAGAAATGACTTATCAAGATAAACTTTTGCATTACTTCTACCTTTAGAACATACTACTTCTGTAACAAGTAGAGAGTTAATCCTACTATCATCAAGCGAACTCAATGCCTCTGGAATAATCTCTTTTAAAATTGACTCTACTCTATGTCTTTTAATCTCTTCGTTTGTCATAGTGATGCTTTTTCTTCTACCTCTTTGAATGTCTCAATAAAATCTCCAACTTTAATATCATTATAGTTAGCCAACATTATACCACACTCATATCCATTTTTAACTTCTCTTGCATCATCATTAAATCTCTTAAGAGAACTAATTGTACTCTCATATACAACCACACCATCACGAATAAGTCTAGCACCACCACCACGGATAATACTACCATCAGTTACTTTACAACCAGCAATAGTTCCAACTTTATCTACAATAAAAGTCTCTCTTACTTCAGCTTGTCCTGTAACCTCTTCGCTTAATACAGGGGACATCATACCACCCAAGAATGCTTTTACATCATCAATAAGTTCATAGATAATTGAGTATGATTTAATCTCAATTCCAAGCTCTTTTGCTCTCTTTTTTACACTTCCTGTTGGGCGAACATTAAATCCTAAAATTACTGTATGCTCACTAGCACTTGCCAATGCTACATCACTCTCTGTAACTCCACCAACACCTTCGTGAATAATATTAACTTTAACCTCTTCATTTTTAAGTTTCTCTAATGAGCCTTTGATAGCTTCTAGTGAACCTTGAACATCTGTTTTGATAATAACAGGAAGAGATTTAAGTTGTCCCTCTGCAATAAGAGATGATAAATCATCAAGAGTTGCTTTTGTACTTCTTGAAAGCTCTTTTGCTCTTTTATGGTCATATCTTTTTTGAGCCAACTCTTTTGTCTCTTTTTCACTATCCATAGACATCAAAATTTCACCAGCAGTTGGTACTTCATTTAATCCCATTACAGAAGCAGGAGTACTAGGTCCTATTGATTTTACGCTTTTACCATGGTCATTAACTAGAGTTCTTACTTTACCATAAGTAGTACCAACTACAATACTATCTCCAATGCTTAGAGTACCATCTTTCATAATTACATTAGCAACAGCACCAAAGCCTTTTTCTAATGAACTCTCTACTACAATAGCTTTAGCTTTTCTACTAGGAGATGCTTGAAGTTCCATAACTTCTGCTTGAATTAAAATTACATCAAGTAGTTCATCAATTCCCTCTCCCGAGTGAGATGATACATTTACAGACTCTATCTCTCCACCCCAATCAACTGTAAGAAGATTATGTTCTGATAGTTGAGATTTTACCATATCTACATTAGCAGACTCTTTATCTATCTTAGTAATTACTACAATAATTGGCACATTTGCATCTTTTGCATGAGAAATTGCCTCTTTTGTTTGAGGTTTAATCCCATCATCTGCTGCGATAATAATTAAAACTATATCAGTGGCTTGTGTTCCTCTTGCTCTCATCTCTGTAAAGGCAGCATGTCCTGGAGTATCAATAAATGTGATTTTTTTACCACTTTTTTCTACTTGATAAGCACCAACATGTTGTGTAATTCCACCTGCTTCTTTATCTACTACTTTTGTCTCTCTAATCTTATCAAGAAGTGAAGTCTTACCATGGTCAACATGCCCCATAATTGTAATTACAGGAGGTCTCTCTTCTAATAGAGTCTCATCAATCTCTTCATCATCATAAGCATTAGAGTAATCAAGAGCATCAAGAGGATTAATAATAGTTACTTCTACTTCAAACTCTTCTGCTAATATCTCAATAGAGTCTTTATCCAAAAAGTCATTTTTGGTAACCATAGTCCCAAGTGTGAAAAGAACTTTTACAACCTCTCCTACATTTTTACCTACTTTTTCAGCAAACTCATATACTCTTACATCTTCAGGTATCTCAATAGAACTAACTACAATATCCTCTTCTATTTTATTGTAATTCTTTCTTTTTCTACTTGAACGCTTGATACTTTTAGGTCTGTTATTAAAATGCTTGTTAGAACCATTATTAATCATACCTCTTTGCTTGTTACCCTCTTTTCTCTTTTGTTCTTGTCTTTTCATATCTTCATAGATATTTTTATCAGAAAAGTCAAGTAACACTACTTCCTCTTCAGCAAATAGTTCTGTACCACCACCAAAGTTGCCACTACTCATAATCTCTAGTCTTTTACCACTATCTTTAGCAGTTGCTCCACTCTTCTTTGGCTTTTTCTTTTTAGGAGTAGAAGAGCTTTCCATTGATTGAATTGGTGCTTTTTTCTTTAGAGGTCTAGCTCTTTTTACAACTGTAATTCCACCACGAGATAAAGATTTTTTAGTTCTTAGCTTTATCTTCGGCTTCTCTGCCTCTTTTGGTACCTCTTCAGCTTTACTATCATCTGAAGCTTCTCCTTTTGTTTCAGTAGATTTCTCTACATCTCCTACAACTTTAGGAGTCTCTTTTTTTACTGCTGTAATTTTTTTACTTACAGTAATTTTAGATTTCTTTACAGGTTTTTTAAAACCATCAGGAAGTGTTCCATCAATTACATAATTTACAAGTATTTCTGCTTGTTCTTCGCTCACTGTACTATTTGCTACTTTTACATCAAAGCCTAACTCTTTAGCTTTGTCTAATAATACTGCATTTGACTTTCCAGCCTCTGCAGCTATCTCTAGGATTTTTACTTTACCCATTTATTTTCGCTCCTTTAAAAACTTAACAAAAAGCTCTTCATCTTGTTTAAAACGCTTCGTTAAACCTTTGATTTTTTTTGGATTGCAGGTACAACTAACACAGATATAAAAACTTCTTCCATAACCTCTATATGAGATAACCTTATCTTCTATATATTGTAATCTCAACATACTATTTTGTTCATTTCTTATACGACAGGATATACACATTCTCATAGGTTTGGATTTTTGCAATGTAATTATACCTTAAAAGAGTTTAACTCTTTGTTGTAACACCATAATTATCCAAAGACTTTGTCATAACTCTAAATCTTGGAAATTTATCTTTTAGCTTCTTTGCCACCTTATTAACATCTTTATCATAACATAAACTAAAAAATGTAGAACCACTCCCAGAGAGTGTACTCATCAAAGCACCATTATCAAGTGCAGTCTTTTGTACATCAAAAAGCTCTGGCATAGCTTTCATTCTTCTAGTTTGATGTAACTTATCTTGTGATGCCACACGAAGCAAATCCCACGACTCACTCATAAACACAGATGTCATAAATGCACTACGAGAGAGCGAATAGACAGTCTCCTCTGCTTTATATTGATTTGGTAGAATTGTACGAGAACGAGCAGTTGAAATTGTCTTGTTTGGCACAACTACAACTGCTTTTAGATAATCAGGTAACCGTCTTTTTTTGCTATAAACCTTATCATTATCAACACAAGCCACATTAAACCCACCCATAACAGCAGGAGTAATATTATCAGGATGATGCTCATATTTAAGAGCTAAATTTAAAATCTCTCTCTTATTATACTTAGTTTTAGACATAGCATAAGCTGCTGTAATAGATGCCACAATTACAGCAGACGAACTACCTAAACCTCTTGAAATTGGAATATTATTAATAAATTCAAACCTAAAATTATCACTTCTATTTGTTAATCTTTTATAATTTTCATTAAAAATGCTTAGAAATAGTGTATTCTTCTTAATCTTTGGATTATTAGAACCCTCTCCTATTGTTGATAAACTTAAAAACTTTGATGGAGTAATAATAATCTCATTTCTCAAATCAATAGCTAATCCTAATGAATCAAAACCAGGCCCTAAGTTAGCACTAGTTGCAGGTACACTAATTAACAAATAATCCCTTTTAATCTTTTTTTGTAATTATAGTGTTTTTTTCTTTGAAAATGATTTATAGTTTTGGAATAAAGCAATTTTTAGGTAAAATCCTCTCTAATAAATAGTAATTAAGAGGTTATTTTGGAAAATTTAAAAGATAATATATTAAAAGCTGATACTCTTGAAGCTTTAGAGGGCTTACGGATAGAGATTTTTGGTAAGAGGGGGATACTATCTAAAGAGTTTATTAAACTCAAAGATATTCCACCACAAGAGAAAAAGGCTTTTGCTCAAAATCTAAATGAGCAAAAAGAGAAGCTTCAATCTGTTTTTGATGATAGATATAAAGAGGTTAAAAAGATTGAGATAGAAAATATTTTGAAATCTGAAAAGATTGATGTATCTTTGTATTCAAATATCTCAAATAAAGCATCTCTTCATCCTGTGATGGAGACTATGGATAAGATTATAGACTATTTTGTATCTATGAATTTTGCTGTGGAGAGTGGGCCAGTGGTAGAAGATGATTTTCATAACTTTGAGGCTCTAAATCTACCAAAATATCACCCTGCTAGAGATATGCAAGATACATTTTTTTGTGGAGATGGGAAACTTTTAAGAACTCATACATCACCAGTTCAAATTAGGACTATGAAAAACTCAACTCCTCCAATTAGAATGATTGCCCCAGGTAGTGTATTTAGAAGAGATTATGATGTTACCCATACTCCAATGTTTCATCAAATAGAGGGGCTTGTGGTTGATAAAAAGGGTGTAGTAAGTTTTGCTAATCTTAAATCAATTTTAATTGACTTTTTACAATATATGTTTGGAGATGTAGAGGTTAGATTTAGACCTAGTTTTTTCCCTTTTACCGAACCATCTGCTGAAGTGGATATATCTTGTATATTTTGTGAAGCCAAAGGGTGTAGAATATGTTCTCATACTGGTTGGTTAGAGGTATTAGGTTGTGGTGTGGTTGACCCTAATGTATTTGATGCTGTTGGATACAAAGATGTAAGTGGATATGCTTTTGGTTTAGGGATAGAGAGATTTGCTATGCTTTTACATAGAGTACCAGATTTGAGGACTCTTTTTGAGGGAGATATTAGACTAATGGAGCAGTTTAGATGATAGTAACAAAAAGTTGGTTAAGTGAGTATCTTGACCTTGATAGAATTAGTAATGATGATATTTATAGATGTTTAAACTCTATTGGTTTAGAGGTAGATAGTATAAAAGATATAACAATTCCAAAGGGAGTTGTAGTTGGAGAGATTTTATCTTGTAGCAAACATCCTAATGCTGATAAATTAAATGTTTGTAGTATTAATATTGGAGCAGATGAGCCAGTTCAAATTGTATGTGGTGCAAAAAATGTAGTTGATGCTAAATTTGTAGCCGTAGCAACTATTGGGGCAAAACTTGGAGATGATTTTGAGATTAAAGAGGCTGTTTTAAGAGATGTAGATAGCTTTGGTATGGTTTGTTCATCTAGTGAGTTGGGATTACCTGAACTCAATGATGGGATTATGATATTAGATGACTCTATTGGAGAGCTTATTGTAGGTAAAGAACTATCTCAATATTTAACTATTGCTGATACTATTATAGAGATTGAACTTACTGCTAACCGTGGTGATTGTCTAAGTATTAATGGAGTAGCTAGAGACCTTAGTGTAGGATTAAATAGAAAATTAATACCACAAGAGTTTAAGCCAAAAGCATTAGAGAATATATCTATTGATGATGTAGCACATATTGATATGAAAGACTTTTTAAATGCAGATTTAAGCTACTCATTAGTAACAGGTAGAGATATAGAAACAAATCTATTAATCGAGCTTAGAAAAGCATTTGTAGGCATTGAATCTAAAGATAGATTAGATGGATTAATCAAATATTCTACTCACTCAACTGGTGTAATATTGAGAGCTTATGATGCTTCACTATTTAAAAATGCTAAAGATAGAGTAGAGATTGAATTATCTTCAAGAGAGAGTGGAATTGTAGAAATTATTGCAAACGATAGCGTATTATCAACTCTAGGTGTAAATCAAGAGCCACATTCAAGAGCAATTAATATTACCAAAAAGATACTTATTGAAGCCTCTTATATAGAACCCACTCTATTAGTAGATGCTGTATCTCAAAAAGATTATACAACAGATGAAAAATATTATAACACTTCAAGAGGAAGTGAGCCAGAATTAAAGCTTGGTATTGAAAATATTTTGACACTTTTAGAAAAAAATAGTAATTCAACATTTCTAAATGGAACAATAGAGGTATCATCTAACCGTAAAAAAGTATCTCTAAATATCTCAAATAGTGATATAAATAATATTATTGGTATGGATATAGAAAAGACTCAAAACATTAAAATCCTTAGAAATTTAGGCTTTGAAGTAAATAGTGCCAAAGCTGATATTCTAAATATCTTAGTACCACACTCAAGACCTGATATTAAAAATATATATGATATTACCGAAGAGATAGTGCGAATTATAGGCATTGACAATATCCCTGCTAAATCATTTAGCTTTGAAGAGAAGATGAGATTAAACTCTACAAGTGATAAATATCGTGCCAAAAAAGAGATTAGAAACCGTGCAATTAGTGCCTCATTCTATGAAACTCTATCTTATATTTTTGCTAATAGTGATAAGCTTGATAAGTATGGGTTTGAAAGAGTAGAAAAAGAGTTAGAACTACTTAACCCAATTACACAAGAGTTTGATGCATTGCGAACTACAATGATGACAAATCTACTTGATAGTGTAGAGAGAAATATTAGCTATGGTAAAAAGAGTATAGCACTATTTGAAATTGGTACAATATTTGATACTAAACGAGAAGAGAGAGAGGTAATGTCTTTTGTATTCTCTGGAAATAGTACAAATGAAAATATCACAAACAGTGGAAAACCTCAAACAATAGATTTTGCTAAATTTGTAGAAAAGTTAGGTGCTGTGATTGGTAACTTTGAACTTATCCCAACCACTCAAACCAATGCACTTATCCACCCATATCAATCAGCAGATATTATAATTGATGGCAAAGTAGCAGGATATTTATCAAAGCTTCACCCAAATCCAAAAGAGGATTATGACCTATTTGAGACATTTATAGCTCAAATTGAACTTGATGCTATCCTACCAAAACATATAAATGCTCATCAAATATCAAATTTTCAAGGAGTTTATAAAGATTTAAGCCTTGTAATTGATGAGAATATATCAGCTAAAGAGTTGATGGATACTATAAAAGCCCTTAATATTGAGATGTTAAAAGATTTTTATATTGTAGATATTTATCAAGATGAGAAACTTGGAAGTAATAAAAGTATATCATTGAGATTTTATATCCAATCAATGGAAAAAACTCTAAAAGATAAAGATATTAATAAAATTACTTCTAATTTGCTTAAACAATTAGAAGAGAAATTTGATGCTAGTTTGAGGTAGGTTATATAATTTAATATATTTGGTGGGTTTCACCCACCCTACAGAATATTTTTTATTTTAATAATTATTTTGTAGGGTGTTGTCCCATGACAACACCAAAAGTCAAGACAATTTAAAAAATAATCTAATTCCACCTCAAATTTTCTACCTTAGCCTACTTTTTTACTCAAATCATCATAAATTTGATTTAGAGAGCAAAAACTAAATTTTAGAATTTTAAGGTCTGATAATAAAAATAAACTTTCTTAAAATATAACCAAATAAGAAGATATTTAGATGGGTTGGGTAAATCTAAAACCAAATATAATAATTTTTTACTAAAATAGTAGAAGTGATTTTAAAAATAATGAAGATAATTATTGAATATAGTTTTTATTATAAGGGTATTTATTTAAATACCCATTATAATTATTTACGACGAAGCTCTTTAATTCTAGCTTTTTTACCTTTAAGTTCTCTAAGATAGAATAATTTAGCTCTTCTAACTCTACCTCTTCTAAGTACTTCAATAGATGTGATACTATCTGAATATAGTGGGAATACTCTCTCTACACCGATACTATTAGCACCAATTCTTCTTACCATAAATGTTCTACCTGTTCCCTCACCTCTGATAGCGATACAAACACCTTCAAACATTTGAACTCTCTCTTTACTTCCCTCTTTAATGTTTACACCTACTCTTAGTGTATCACCAGCTCTAAACTCAGGAACATTTTTACCTTCAAGTTGAGCTTTTTCAAAACTCTCTATATACTTATTTCTCATTTTATTACCTTTATATTTTGCTTTGTAAATCAGGTCTAAAATATTTAGTTTTAGCCTCTGATAGCTTCAATTTCAATTGCGAAATTTTACTATGATTACCCTTTGAGTATTCTGAAATAACATCTCTATTTTGATATGATAGAGGCTTACTAAAAGATGGTGCTTCTAGTATGTTATTTTCATAACTCTCAATATCTAATGAATCACTATTTCCTAGTACGCCATCTATATTTCTACTAATAGAATCACATACTACCATACTAGCTAACTCTCCACCAGTAAGAATGTAATCTCCAATAGAAAATAGTTCATCTCCAAACTCTTCTATTACTCTCTCATCAATACCTTCATATCTACCACTTACTAAAACAATATGTTTTTTAGATGCTAATCTTTTGGCATCATTTTGAGTGAATTTCTTGCCAACTGGTGTAAGAAATATAATATGGGTATCATCTGAACGAACTTTATTTAGAGTATCATATAGTGGTTGTGGTGTCATAATCATACCTGCACCACCACCTACCATTTGAGCATCTACTTTATTATGCTTGTTATCTGTATAGTCTCTAGGATTATAAAAATCTAATGATATTTTATTATTCTCTATCGCACGAGATAAAATACTATCACTAAAATACCCCTCAATTAAAGATGGGAATAGAGTTACAAAACTAAATTTCATAATCTAACTAGCCTCTAAAATCTCTTTGGTATCTTGTGAATATATAATTTTTGCCTCTATATCACTTTTGATAATATATCTAGGGATATATGGTACTAAAAAAGTTTTAGATAATCCTTGTTCTATTAAATCTTTAGATGTATCTAAAACTAGATAATCTATATCCAATAATCTTTGAATATCTACAACTTTTCCAATTATCTCACCAGCATCATCAAGCATAGAACCAATAATATCAAACCAAAAATGTTGTCCCTCTTCTAGCTCACAACTATTTTTTGTATCTTCATAATCTGTATATATCTTGGTATTTGTAAGTTTTTTGGCATAATCAATACCCTCATAACCTTTAAATCTAACTAAAGAACGACTATGATTTATATCAATAATTTCCAAAGAACCTCTATCACTTTTGACAATATTACCAATTTGGAATTGTTGTGGGAAATCTGTATGGAAATGGAGTTTTAAATCCCCCCATAATCCAACAGTTCTACCTATTTGTGCTACTAAAAAATCATTTTTATTCATAATTATTATATAGACTTGACATTGATACGATAATTATGCGCACCTTTGGCCTTACAACCAGAGATAAAAGTCTTGATAGAGTTTATCATACGACCCTCTTTACCAATAAGCTTACCTATGTCTTCACTACAAGCATAAATTATTACTTCATCCAAATTATCATCAATAGAGTTTATTTCTATTTTTATATCATCAGGATGATTTACTAATAACTTACTATATGAAACGACAAACTCTTCTACCATAAGCACTTTGACTATTTACTCGCTAATCTTTTAACAGTAGGACTCATTTGAGCACCAACACTTACCCAGTAGTTTAATCTCTCTTTATCCATTACTAATGTTTTATCAGCAGATACAGGATTATAGTGTCCAATTGATTCAATCCAACCACCATCTCTTCTTTTTCTGCTATCTGTAACTACGATTCTATAAAATGGTTTTTTCTTTCTACCCATTCTTGTCATTCTAATCATTGTCATAATTCTATCCTTATATTATTGTTTTTTCTTAAAGTATTCACAACTACTTTTAATGCAAAATACTCATCACTACTTTTAGAGATGGTATTGTAGCATAAAATTATAAAACTTTGTTGTTAAAAATATAGTTTTATAAAAACTCACTTAATAAAATTACTTTACAGTTATTACTATTAAATTTACTTAACTTGTCATCATTAGTAACAAATAAATCAGATTTGGAATAAATAGCTGAAGCTAATTGTACTGCATCAGGAGTTTTTATACCATAATTAGCTCTAATTTGAGCAAAAAGAGAAGCTATTTGGTCATTAAGTTCTATTAATTTAATATCCTCAAAGAACTCTTGATAAATTTTAACTAAATCAACTCTATTATCTTTATATGGTTTTGTTAAAATCTCTCCTAAAGTCAAAGTAGAAGTAATTATCTCATATCTATTTTGTTCTAAAAATATTAATAACTTATCTACTTGATTTAAATATAATTTATTTTCTTCAATTAAATAGATAAATATATTCGTATCCAAAAATGCTTTTTTACCACTCATCTCTCAACTCTTTGATATATCTATCAGAGTCTATCCCCTGATATAACTCTTTACCTATACCTTGTAAATCTCTTATTTTTGAAATAGAATTTTTATTATATCTTTTATCTATTAAATAATTTTGTTTTTTTACTTTTATCTCCTCTTTGATATTGAGTAAATTTTTAGGTATATTTTCAAGAAAAAACATAATATAGTCATATATTGAGTTATTTATCTCTAATGTAATTTTTTGCATTTTAGATACTCCTTTTAAATGATTTATAACTATCTAGGTATTCCCCCACCATTCATTTGAGACATTATATCTTGCATCTGCTTCATACCATTTTTACCCGATAATCTTTTTGCCATTTTAGCAGCACTTTTAAATTGTTTCATAATACGATTAACTTGAACTTGTCCCATACCAGCACCTGCTGCTATTCTTCTTTTTCTTGTATTATTTAGTAAATCTGGATTTTCTCTCTCTTTTGGTGTCATTGATGAAATCATAGCGTTGATAGCTTTTACCTCTGAAGAGTTATCTAAATCAATATTCTCTAGCTGTTTTGCCATACCACTCATTCCTGGTATCATTCCAAGCATAGATTTCATAGAACCTATCTTTTTCATCTGCTCCATTTGATTTAAAAAGTCATTAAAGTTAAATTGTCCTTTTTTAATCTTTCTTGTAAGATGTTTTGCCTCTTTTTCATCAATTACGGCTGATGTTTTTTCTGCTAATGATTCTAAATCACCTTGCCCCATTAATCTACTTACAATTCGCTCTGGGATAAATTGGTCAAGGTCTGGCATCTTCTCACCAGAACCTATAAATCTCAATGGTACACCAACTTGACCTGATAATCCAAGTGCCACACCACCTTTACTATCACCATCAAATTTACTTAGTACTACACCTGTAATTCCAATTTTTTCTTTGAATGTTGTAGCAGTTCTTACGGCATCTTGACCTGTCATTGCATCTGCTACATAGAAAAGTTCATCAGGTTGTGCCAAATCTTTGATAGATTTTAGCTCTTCCATAAGCTCTTCATCAATAGCTAATCGTCCTGCTGTATCAATTAAAACTACATCATAAAGCTCATTATTAGCTTTTTTAAGTCCCTCTTTTACTATCTCTTGAGGTGTCTTATTCTCATCTGCTACAAGTGTTACATCAATTTGAGTCGTAATTTGTCTTAATTGTTCTACGGCTGCTAATCTCTGTAAATCTCCTGCTATAACTAATACTTTTTTCTTTTTTTGCTCTTTTAGAAAATATGCTAATTTTCCTGTGGTTGTAGTCTTACCTGAACCTTGAAGCCCCATCATAAGCACAACTGTTGGTGGCTTAGAGGCAAATACAAAACCTTGATTACCCTGAACTGTTAAAACTCTTGTTAATTCATTACGAATAGACTTTAAGAAATTATCTTTTCCTATGCCTTTTGTTTTTGTCTCTAGTTCTACTATACTTATAAGCTCTTTTACTACTTTATGATGTACATCAGACTTCAAAAGAGATTTCTTCAACTCGCCCAAAGCCTTTTTAAGAGCTTTTTCATCATCATGAAAACGAATTTTACCAATGGCATTTTTAAAACTATCTGTTAATGTATCAAACATTTAACTATTCTCCCAAACTTTTATTTTGTGATTTTATCTAAAATAAACTTATAACTTCTGTATAGTGCGTCTATGGTATGTTATCCAAGGTGGCATATCTGTATTATTTATATGGCTATTAACTGCTCTATATCTTACATAAACATCTACTATAATATTTGGACTTAGTTCATTACCATTTACAGTAGTTACAATTGCTCCATCATCACTTAAGATATGCTCATTACTACATTTAAGTCCATTTCCAATATATCCAATATTTACCTCTACTCTATAACCTTGACCACCATCTACAGCCCCATTATTATCTATACCCAAGATAATATTACCTACATCACCTCTTATAGTCTCTACACAATTACCACTACGGCTATTATTTGCTCCAGCTGCCATAATAGCATACTCTGTATAACTTTTGGCAAGTAATATTGCTTGTTCTTTTTGATATTGTGTGAGTGTAGCAGTTGTAATTTTACTAGAAAGATTAAATACTAATACACTTATACCCATCATAACAACCATTACAAATACTGCCATCATCATTGAAAAAGCTTTTCTCATCTTATTACCGCCTTCTCTTTACATGTTGTAATATTCTTATTACCTACATTTTCGGTTACACATAATTTAAATCTAATCGTATCACCCATAGCAGAGAATCTAAATGTAGATACATTTCGTACTAAAATATTTTTATTTGTCCCACTATCTTTATAGCTCTCTCCTTGCCATGGTTGATAATCATATCTAAAGTCTAAATCAAATACAGGTGTGCCATGATAATCTCTCTCATTAACAGGAACTAAAGCATAAGCACTTCGTATTAATTTATACTGTTCAGATACTCTTTTAGCATCACTATTAGATAATGTGAATGCCTCTAAAGTTGTATTTAGAGTTGAAACCTTTGAGATACAGCTACTATCTACATAACCCATACATTTAAAATTATATCCTTGTGTATTACTATAACTTGGGTCTGCAAAAATAATAGCTAAATCACTAATTTTACTATTAGAGACATTTTCTATAATTGTTTTTAGTAAAGATAAATTAGAACCTATTGTAGCAATACTAGTTTTACTAGAACCATTCACATCACAAAATCCATTCCAAGCAGGTCTCATATTAGTATCATTTGCATTGAAGCTATCTACTGCCATACCATACCACTCTAATATACTATATTTGTTGGAGTCTGTAATATTACTAACAAGTTCTATATCACTTGAATTACTAGGATTTCTTCCAACTGTTGTATTTGTCAATCTATGTGATAAACGGTTAAATATAATAGATGAAGCAATTTCAGTTTTGGTACTACTGCTATACATAGCTCTTTGATTAATATAATTTAGATAAACCTGTGATATAATTGTAGCACCCATAGAGGCAACAATTCCTAAGACTACCATTACTATTATAAGTTCTATCATTGTAAAGGCTTTTTTGAAATTTTTTATCATTATAAATCCCTAATACTAAGTGAATAGTTACCTATATTACAAGCAAATGCACTAAGTCTAATATTTTTTGATAGTTCGGTAGCTTCATTTTTGGTAGTAAGTTGGACACTAATTAATTTAATATTAGTAGAAGTATTTAGAGTTTCATTGAAAGGGTGGTTAAATACAATAGTAGAATCACTGTTATAATCTCCACTATCTGTACTATCTCCACCATATCTTACAGTTGTAGTCATCTCTATCTGATTATCTATATAATCACTACCAGTAGAAGTAGTATCACCAAAGATAGATACTACTGCTTTATTCCCATCATAATCATCTATATCATTAAACTTTTCAGTACCATCTACATTTTCACCAAAATTACTGGTTAATGATGCTTTTTTTGCATTTCCTCCCTCATCACTAGCAAATGTTCTTTGACTTGGATTGAAAGTACCTGCTCTATATCTATTATCATTTTTAATACCTAATTTATCATCTCCACCATCTACTACTAATATACTAGGGTTAAACTGTGTATCAGCATTGACCTCATCCCATTCTTTTGTAAGAATAAGACTTATATGAGATGATAGAGTATTGATAGACTCTTGTTGCATTCCTACAAAACTACTTTTGATAGATTGATGTATAAGCATAGGCGCACTCATCAAAGCTATAGCCATAATCACAATAGCAAAGATAAGTTCTATCATTGCTACTGCTTTGTGGTTTGCTATATTTTTCATAATAATTTCCTTATTACCAATTCATTCTTTTTGTCTGTCTTGTACTAGCATTATTCTCAATAATATGCCCTGTATCTCCTACACCAGACCAACTATCAGAAATTTCTTTGATAAATTCTACTGCATAAGTTGGTCTTCCATCTGCCAAGTTATCCTCATTATATAGCAACCAAGGATCAACTTCAAGTCTTACATTTACAATTTGTTCTCCACCATTATTAGTGATTTTTACATCTAATTGCTCACCATTTTCAGTAATTTTAACTATATCACTACCTTCTGCTTTAAATGTAGCATCACCAGAGAATATTTTACCTTTGATTGTACCACTATTAGTTGCTTTGTCATTTGTCCATATATGATTTAGGTTAATATACCAGTTAGGGTCTCTTGTCATAGAGTTATTTACATCTAATCCAAGTTTTTCACATTCAGAGGTACTATAATCACAATAGATATCTACATATATTGGTGTATCTTTAAATTTTTCTGTTACCTTCTCATAAAATCTCTTAGAACTTCTAACTTTTCCATAAGCAAATCTAGCCTTTAAAGTTCTAAAGTTTACATCATTTGTAGAGGCTAATGTAGGAGTATCAAGAGTTGGTTCTCTAAATTCAATATCTGATAAGTTCATCTCAAATATATTTACAGGCTTTTTAATATCTTTACCAAAATTAAGATTAATTGTACTACCTAATATCTCTCCAGGTGTAGAGTCTTCAAATAACTCTTTATCAATATTTATTGTAATATTTTTATCCTCTAGTTTAGCCTCTTCTATGGCTGTATGAGTATCACCCCTTGTAATAAATGATTGAATATTTTCAATAGATGTATCTATATCTGTAGTATCATATATTACAGAGAGAGTACCATCTTGTGCATAACAGTTAGCAGTATAATTTATAGCTATACTCTTATCTGCTTTTAATGCTTGAATATCAAATTCAACTTCTGCTCTCATATTAGATTCACTACTTAATGGTGATAAATATGTAAATGCTCCACTATTAAAGTTTTTGAAATCTTTGACTGAAATATTAAAATCATCTACAAATATCCTAATATTTTCAGCTCTATATGGGGTAATTAATCTTTGTGGGTTATCTGTATCTTTTAAATCTACATAAGCAAATTCTTTATTTAGAATTTCTGAAATAGAGAAATCAAATTGACCCACATTACTCATCTGATACCCAGATGTAGATATACCATTAGCAAATTTGATATTTGGAGCGATACTAAATTCCATAACTTTACAATTACTATTATCTGATGTTAAATTGGCTTCAAATGAGTTACCTTGAACTTCATTATAATTATTTGTCAATCCTCCTTTAGCATCTAATGCTTTAATAGTCAATGATTTAGTTTTCATAGCTTTAAATGTTGTATTATTAGGTATAATATCATCTGTTGTAAATTTATCAGGTCTAATAGCAAAATTATCATGACTATTAATATTTCTATAACATAATCTATCTATTGTATCTGCTTCACAAAAATCATTATAAGCACATGATTCATAAGGATATACTGTATAAACTTTAGATGAATTATAATCAGCACACATTGTAAATACTACTCTAACATTAGAATATGCACTATCTACTTTGAATATTTTTTGAATCTGTTTATCAGCAGTAGCATTAAACATATCATTATCACCATTATCATATTCATTATGGATAAAGACATCATTATTATTTGCATCTTGTAATCTATATAGTGCATAAATATCTAAACTAGATGCAGGTGCTGTAATGCCTTTGCTAATTAAATTTTTTTGGGCTTGTAGATATTTTGGGAAAGTATTATTAATATGTGATTTAAACTCCCACTCTTCACCAGCTTTATCCATACTATTTACAAATAGTTTAAACTGCTTGTTTACAATCTTTGTTTTAATAGCTCTTGCATGTGGGTCTTGATATTTTTTCTCTGTTTTATAACTATCTATATCCCATGCATCAAATGGTCCTCTATTATATAGTTCTGATATATAAGCACGACAAACACCTTTTACTTTTAGATTATCTATCTCATGGTTATTACAACCACCACCACTACCTGATGTAAATGCTAATCTTACTCTAGCTGGGGCATCTGCTTGTTGATACTCTGGTGCTTTGGCATCAAACTCTTCTATAATAGTATAGTATCCATTACCATAATCTTGAAGAAGAGAAATCATTAACTTATTAGGATTTCTAGCATCTATTCTCATTTTATACTTATCCCCTGGATAAGATGGATTTATATCTTTGGTAGCTACAGAGTGGTCAAGATTGATATTAGCACCCAAAAATCTATAACCATTATATCTATTCCCACCTCTTAAATCATCACTAGAACCTCTAATCGTTACATTATTTGGTTTAAATCCAACTCCACCATTTCTTCCTTCATTAGGATTAGAGAAGTTTCCATATTCATCAATTCCAAGTCCAATCCAACCATTTTGGAACCCTTTTTTACCTGTTCTATTTGCATATCCCATAGACCCACCAAAAGAACCAACTTCAGGTGAAGCCCCTGCATTTGAATCAAATAGCACCATTACAATACCATCTGCCCCCCATTTACCAAGTCCTCCACCTCTCGTAGCACTAGAACCACTAGAACAGCCTCCATAAGCATAGTGATTATACTCTACCTCTATTAAGTTCCATTTAGCAGAGAATTCATAATCTTTTGTTACTGCTGTTGAGAGAAATTTACTTCTATCAGTTAAACGAAGTCTCTCATTTGCAATACCTGGTGTAAATCCACCTTGTGCAAATAGAGTTCTCCATTTGCTATCAAGTCCATTTGCAAAATCATCTTCAAAACATAATGGAACATCATCTATCATTTGAAGTCCAATTGTAAGATTAGTCTCATAAATATCACCTAATGTTACATCAGCACCACCATTTATAATTTTAAGTTTTCCAAAGAATGTCTCATCAAACTCAATATTATCATCTCTTTTGATAGTAGTTGGTACAAGTACAGATGTTGTCCCAGCAGGTATAATAATAGATTCTGGGTTTTCTAAGTTTGCTGAATAATCAGCACCCTCTTGTGCATGAATTTCAATATCAAATGGATCTCCATCAAAAGTTTGATACTCTACTGTTATATCATAATCAACTACTTTAGAGAGTGTAATATTCACCTCTTTATACTCTATACTATATAAACCACCATCAATTGCTGGTTCTTTAAAGATATATTTTGGTTTGCTAAATTGGATAAATACACTACATTCACCCATTCCCTCACCAGTAAGACCTGTACCATCATAAGTAAACTTAGAGTTATTACCTACATCTAAATCTCCCTCAGCTGTAATTCCTCCTACAAATCCACTTCCACGATTAGAGTTTGCAGAAGATACAAAAGTACCTTTTGTATAGAAGAAAGCATTTGCATTATAATTAGCACTTCCACTATTTGGCAATACAAAACTGCTTCTACCAAAGAAGAAAAGGTTAGATGCTAAGCCACTCTCATTAATATGAAGCTCATTCCCCTCAAATCTTAACTCACCATTTAAGAATATTCTCACTTTTCCTACTGTTTCAATAGTTAAATCATTTCCACCATGTCTCCACGATTTAATATAGTAATCTCCAGCAGTAAATATATATTTTGCACCTTTTTTATTAGCACTATTAAGTTCTCCTATAAACATATATTTTTTATTACTATTTTTATAATTTGTAGATGCTTCAAATTTTAAAGTTACATCTTTTGCCTTAATAGTATAAGAACCTGCATTCTCTTCATTAACAGTTAAATTAGATATTACATCATAAGATGATTCATTATTTGTCAGATGAAAAGGTATAGTATAATCAATAATATGTGGTTTATTTACGATACACTCAGCACCATTACAAGTTACATCTCCTGTGGTTGGTTGTTCATTTGGTGCTACATTAGTAGCTACTACATTATCTACATTAATTACAGTTGTAGCACTACCTCCACCATTACCACTATTAAATGTAAGTGTTTGATATGTTTGTAATGCACTAGCAAAAATACCACACTGTGCAAGATTAGGTTCACCTATACCCTCACCACCATCACAAGGTCCATAATTACTATTTGCTAAATCACTATCATAACATACTTTTGTATCATTATTTAATACTATTGATTTATCAGCAGATACAGCACCTTTCACATAACTAGCACTTCCTAATATTACATCTTTTTGAGAATATATAGTACCTACTATTCTTGAATCATTATGCATATTAAAGTTACCATAACTATATATAAATAAGTTTCTTGCTGTATGTGAGTCATTACATAAGTTTGTTGCACCTGTTGTATCACTATTGATTCCAATTTGTGATATAGTCTCATAATCATCATTAATTACTAAAAGCACTTTACCATTCATATTCCAGTGATAACCTTGACCACTTCCTTGTGTATCTAGTGTTTTAATATAATATGTACCAGCTTCAAAGTTGATATTGTTATTAGAACCAGTATCAAATTTATTCATCTTAACAACTACTGGTTGCCCACTTGTTAGAGGTTTAATATTGATAGTTGTAGCATCACCTACAATAAAATCACCAATATCTATATAGTTTGCTCTGATTTCAATTGTATTTTCTTGTCCTAATCCTGATACATCTTTGATAGTATTAATATTTACATATTGTGCTACTAATTTATAACTACTACTATGACCTATATTTATAGTATCAATTTTAATAGTCTGTTTAGCTATCAAATCAACCATTATATTAGTAGAACCAATTAAATCACTATCATAAGTAGATATTGTACCAATTTTAATATTTTTTGCCAAAGTATCATTATTTCTAAAAATTGCATTAGCTTTTGTATTGATAGTATCAATAGTTATCTGATACTCTCTACCATCGGCACTTTCAAATGATACCAAAGCATCTTCTGAACCATTTTTAATCTGATTTAGAGCAACAGAAGTTGTAATGCTAAATGGTATAGTTGTTGTACCCCAACCACCATTCCAATCACTTAGAATTTTATCATATCTACTAGCTTCTAACTTCTCACCATTTTGGGCATCACCACCATATTGGCTATATTTTACAACAGTTGGACTATCAGATACAGGTGTAATTAATGTAAATATTGCAGGTGCCTTAAGCCCACCGATTGGTTCAGTGATAGATTTAGCACCTTTGTTAGTAGGAGTACAGTTAGTATCATCACTACTTATTCCTCCATTATCATTACAAGTTATATCATTACCAGGTCCACCATTTACAGGTGTATGATAGGTATTTAGAGTATTATCAGGGTTATTATATAATTTTGCACTACCATTGCTAAAATCAACTGTTGAATCATCTGCTCGTGTTTGAAGTCCATCTTCAAATACTCCACAAGTTTGAGGTAGTACATCAGGGCTATCATTTGGTATTAATTCATCATCAAGTTCTTCGTTTATTGTAACATCACAAGATTTGATAGAACCTCTATAATATTTTCCATTTTTACTATAGGTTGCATATAATTTCTCTCCACCCAAACAGCTCATAGAGAAAGTTGCTTTATTAGCTACGGCTCTATCTGCATCTGTAATTTTAATTGGGTCATTAAAGGTAAATTGTGTAGTACTACCCATCATTCCCACAGGACCCATATCTACATTACTAGCAGTATCACAATTTCCAGATGGTTGAACAGTACAAGAGCTTCCCATAGTCCCACCCATACCAGACTCATCATAATATACATCAATATTTTCTAATTGAGTACCATCTTCTGCTCTATTTTTAAGAGGTATAGAGGTTGTACAACCTATCCCACCTTTACACATTCCCATATCCATACACATCATACCCGAAAATGTAAAATCTTCATAACATAAATCATCAGCATTTTCTATATAAACTACAGCTGGTTTAGTAGGGAATAGATTAATTGAGGGTACAATTACACTACTTGTAATATTTTGATTATTTCTCCATTGTAAATGGGCATGAGCCCCACCACTTTTTTCTATAAATGTATATTCAATAGGATAATAACCTACTTTAAAGTGCTTGGTTTTAGAGTCTTTATATTGATTATGACTCCAATCAGCAAGATAATATAACTCCTCACCATCAATAGTTAATCTTGCGTCATCATCATGCTTTAGAGAGAATGTATAATCACCCTCTTCTGGAATATATATATATCCATCCCATTTTACAGAGAAGTTATTATTGTTAAGTCCTCCACCAGGGTTTCCATCACCCCAACCCCAATCAATTTGAGCATCAATTCTATCTATATTTGGAGTCCCACTCCAATTTGTATTATTATAGTATTTTGCATTTAATCCATTTTGTTGGACTGTTCCCTCTTCTATAACTATATCAAAACTTTTTGCGATAGAATCTCCATCTTTATCAGTAGCTACAAGAGATATATTTTGTCTCTCTATAGTTGTAGGAGTACCATTGATTATACCTGTAGTATCATCAAATACCAATCCAGCAGGTAGAGTCCCTGTAATAGTATATTTAGTAATCTCATCATTCTCTGTTTGATTTACATAAGATGATAAATCTAAATTCATAGAGTTATCTTTAGTAAATGTTTGAGTAGATATATCATTAATAGTTGGAGGTGTACCACCTATTACAAAGTAGAACTCTTGGCTATCAGTTCCATCTATATCTTTGGCTCTTACTGTAACTGTATAATTACCCTCAATACTAGGAGTACCTTTTATCTCACCTGTTGCACTACCAATAGTCAAACCACTAGGAAGTCCTGATGCACTATACTCTATATTATCTCCATCTGCTTCGGTTGCTGATACAGTATAACTATAAGCTTCATCTTTGTGAGATGATTGATTTGGAATATTATTTAATACAGGAGGTGTCCCATTAGACTCTTTTACTACGATATTAAAATATCCCTTTTGTGAGTCTCCATCTTTATCATAAGATATAGCAGTAAGCATTGTTGTACCAAGTGTAGTAGGAGTACCACTAATAACTCCTGTATTAGCATTTAGAGTAAGTCCATCTGGTAAAGTTTCATAAATCTCATAAGTAATATTATCGCCATCTGGTTCAGTTGCAACTAATTGATAACTAAACTCTATATCTTTACTAGCCTCTTGGTCACTTACCGTTAGTGTTGGTGGAGTACCTGCATTTTTGGAAGTAAGATAAAAAATTCTAGTTAGAAGATAATCTCCTCTCGTTTTTTCTGCATAAACTTTTATTTTATTTCTATTTTTAATTGAGGTAAATTTACCTGTAATTTTACCTGTATTAGCATCTATTTGAAAATTATCTATTCCATCTGTATTTGATGTACTAGATAGTCTATAACTAAAAACTGTACCTTGTTGTTGTGCTTTAATAGTTATATCTATATTATCACCAACTACATATGTTATCTCTTGATTTTCAGATGGAGTAGGGGGTACAAATTCAGGGTCAGGAAGTGCATTAGATATTAAATGAATTGTTCTTGTAAGGAAATGGTCATTAGCACTCTTCTCTGCATAAAATTTAATAGTATTATTTTTACTACCTTTAGTAAAAGAACCTGTAATTGTACCAGTAGAACTATCCATTGCTAAGTTTGATAAACCATCTCTATCAGATGTACTAGATAATCTATATATCAAACCATTATTATTACTTACAGCAACAGGAATATTAATAGCCTCTCCTACATCATAAGTAAGCGATGCACCATCAGGTGGAGTGGGAGATATCCATTCAGAGTTTGTTGCTGTAAAATCAAAACTAATATTAAAATTTAGAACATGTTTTCCATTTGCCTCTACAACTTTTACATAATATGTAGTATTTTTGGCTACATTAAATGTCTTAGATGCACTACTTTTATAATTACCACTATTATATATATCAGTGCCATCACAGTTTGTACCAATTTTTAATGAGTGGTTAGTATATCCATACTTCATCTTACTTGATGAATAGGATATAGTTATTTCACCATCAACTTTAGTTTTAAATTTAAAATATCTTGCATCTTTATTTTCATCTTCACCTGTATAATAAGATTTAGAAGCATCATTTAGAGCATTATTAACACTAGATACATTCTCTCCATTACAACTGTAATTTGCCCCCAATAAAATATTAGGTAAAATTAATAATAAAGCAAATAGATACTTTATATAAACTCTATGTTTAGACCATTCCATTACAAACTCCTTTGAATAATTATATGACTATTTTGTAGATTATGCATTAAATATATATTATAAAAACTTAGAAATGAAATAATATACTATTTGGCGATACCAAATCTACAATAAAGACAACCATTTTATATAAAATCTCAATAGATTAAATATATTTGATTTATTATAATCTTATTTTATTTAAATAGAACTTAAAGTATTAATTAATATTAGGGTAAGTTATTTTTGCTAATTCTATTTTTGGCTTTTAATATGATTTCTTCATCACTTGCCATATCAAGCCATCTATTTTTGACTCCACTCTGTATAGAACCATCTAAAACATCTCCACTTTTACGATATTTAAGGTCAAGTAGGGCTATATCAAATCCACTTGTTGTTTTGCTAAACTGCTCTAGCCTACCATTTGGTAGATTATTAGTATATAGATAACATCTACTTTTTAGTCCATTTCTTCCTACTCTACCACGGAGTTGATGAAGAGAGGCAAGACCTAATCTTTCAGCCCCAACTATTACAATTGTTGTAAGTCTTGGTAGAGATATGCCCACCTCTATTACAGTAGTAGCTAATAGTATATTACCTTTTTCTCTAAATTCTATAAGTGTTGCCTCTTTGTTTTTATCTTTGCCGTGAGTGTAATAAAAATTTTTAAATCTACTTTGCCAAAACTCAATAGATTCATCTAGTGATTGATACTCTATTTTTTCACTTGCTTCTACTAATGGATAGATTATTACTACTTGATGGTTTAGTGATATTTCATACTCTATATGAGATAGTAGCTCTTTGAAATCATTTTTGCCAATTATTATACTCTCTATATCTTTTTTAAATGGGGTGGAGGTGATTAAGCTTACATCTATCATTGCACTATTCATCATAGCCTGTGTTCGTGGTATTGGGGTGGCACTAAATTGGATATAGTGAGCTTTTTTATCATTACTATTCATCATATTTTCCAAATCTTGTCTCTGTTTTGAACCAAATCTATGTTGTTCATCTACCATTACAAGTGGGGCTTTGGGTAAATCATCACGATAGAGTAGGGCATGAGTACCTATAATTACATCAAACTTATCTAAATCCCCACTCTTTTTAGAACCTTGCATTATAAGAGTAGATTTGATATGATTTGGTAGATGTTTTTGGGCTTCATCGTAGAGTTGTTGGGCTAATATTGAAGTGGGTGCCATAAGTATTGATTTATGAGGATATGCTATCATAATAGATGCTAAGATTATCATAGTTTTACCCGAACCTACATCTCCTACTACCATTCTTCTAGTAGCTTTTGTAGTTGATTTAAAATCTCTCTCAATATCATCAATTACTTTGATTTGTTCTGGAGTAAGTTCAAACTCTAAAGCATTTATAAATTCACTTATATCTCCATTTAGAGTAGTAATTGGTGGATAGTCTCTCTTTTTTTTGGATAGTTTTTTGATATGATTAAATGCCTCTATAAATTTTAAATCATTTAATATCTCATCTTTGTACTCTTTTTCACTATATATATCATTAATTGATTTGGGATTATGAAGAGTCAATATTGTATCTACCTCTTTTTCATTTAATCCCTCATTTAGTAGAGATTGTTTGGAGATATATCGTTCTATTAGATATATAAGTTCGTTTTGTTTGATATTGCTTTTATATTTTGGTGATATTTTATTTATAGTTTTAATTGATTTGGGTTGAGAGATTTGTAGATTATCATTATATCTCTCAATTTTACCTTGAATATAATGCTCACTTCCAATAGCAAATGATTTAAAGTGATATGGAGTAACTCTAAAAAATATACCTTTGATATATAGATTAAATTTAGGTAGATAAAGCTCAATATATAGCTTATTACCATAAGAATTACTACTCTTTACAGTAGCTTGAAATATATTTATTTTTCCTTCTTCTATATGAGAAGAGAGATTGGTATCACTATAAGATATTGGCACACTAAGAGCCAAATCAAGTAGAGAGTATATTTTGGCTTTGATTAAAAGAGTTTTATCATCATTCATTATTTTTGAGTTGTAACTACACTAAATGTTATATTTTTTATCTCTTGATGAGACTTGATAAACTCATTTAACTCATCTAAAGTCAAACTCTCAATATCTTTTAGTTTTTGGCTACTATAATCTAATCCTCTCTCATAATAAAAGTTATTAAAAGCACTATTTAATCTTTGTGATAATGACTCGTTTTTAAGTGGTTCTGAACCCAAAATATATCTTTTGGTATCATCAAGTTCTTTTTGAGTTACACCATTATCAACAAACTTATTTATTATCTCTTCAATCACTTCAAGTGCCTCTTTTTGAGACTCTAGTTTAGTAGATAGATGCCCTAAAAAATAGTTTGTAAATTTCATACTCACAAAATAGGCATAAGCCCCATAAGTTAGCCCTCTTTTTACTCTCAACTCCTCCATCATTCTACTACCAAACCCACTAGCACCTAATATATGAGAAGCGACATATGCTTTATATTGATTTTTATCATTATATGCTAGATTAAATTTAGAAGCAAAATATATATAAGCCTGTTGAGTATCACTATTAATTACAAAGTTAAATTTATCTTTTGGAGTTTGGAGTTTAAGAGTATCTATTTTAGTTGTTTTTGATTTTGGTAAATCTGATAAAATTAATTTAATATATTTTGTAACATCTTCAAATGATATGTCTCCACCCACTACAACTATTACATTATCATATCCTAAATGAGAGTTGATATAACTTTTAATATCATTTAATGATATATCTTTGATGCTCTCTTTTGTCCCAATTGATGGAAACTCCATTGGAGAGTCTTTGAATATTAGCTTGTTTAAATTTTGAGATGCTACTAAATCAAAATTATTTTTACCCTTTTCAATTTTGGCAATACTAAGCTGTTTGATTTTCTCCATACTCTTATCACTATAATTTGGCTCTTTTAGAAGTTTTTGTAGTTGTGATACTCCATACTCAAAATGCTCTTTTAAAGCTTCAATTTCAATATTAAATGTCTCAAACCCAGTAACACTATGTAGAGATATAGCTTTTGCCTCTAATTTATTGGCAAACTTATAACTTCCATCACTCAAAGTTCCCTCATTTAGTATTGAAGCACTAAATTTAGCCAATCCCAACTTCGTACTATGTAAATTCCCACTATCTCTAAATACAAACTTCATATAAACAGATGGAATATAACTGCTCTTCTCATATATCACATCTACTTTTATACCATTTACCTCTATCTTTTTTACCTCTGCTGACATTAACAATCCTTGTATTAATAAACTTATCCAAAATATCTTTTTCAATTAAAATCTCTCCAAAATATTATAAGCTGTATCCCTTTTAGCAGGATACTCATCTAAATCTATAATAAGAGTTATCATATCATTTTGATTCATCTCATTTTTGACACCTGCTGATGATACCACATTCTCTTCCATCATAGTAGAACCCAAATCATTTGCCCCAAATTTAAGTGCCAACTGCCCAATATAGCTCCCTTGTGTTACCCACGAACTTTGTATATTTGTAAAGTTATCCAAAAATAGCCTTGATACTGCTAGTAACCTTAAATATCTATTTGATGATTGTTTGCTAATCTCTGGGAATTCTTGTTTAAGAAGTGTATTATCACTTTGAAATGACCACATAATATATGCTCTAAATCCACCCGTCTTATCTTGAAGCTCTCTAATATCTGCCCAATGTTGGACTATCTCTCTATTAGTCTCAACCGTACCATACATCATAGTAGCCGTTGATTTAATCCCCAATTTATGTGCTTTATGGTGAATATCCAACCATATATCTTTATCAATCTTACGAGGTGCAATAATATCTCTTACTCTATCATTAAGTATCTCTGCCCCAGCCCCTGGCATAGAAGCCAACCCCTTAGCTTGAAGTCGTGATAAGACATCTTCAATAGAAATCTTAGATATTTTAGCAATATAATCTATCTCAATAGCACTAAACCCATGAATTGTAATAGTTGGATATTTATTATGAATATGAGCTACCAACTCCTCATACCACTCAATTTTGAGCTTAGGATGTACCCCACCTTGAAATAAAATCTGAGTCCCACCTATCTCTAAAAGCTCTTCAATCTTATCATCAATCTCTTCAAATGTTAATACATAAGCATCACTATCTTTCTCATGTCTATAAAATGCACAGAACTTACAATCTACCCAACATATATTTGTATAATTTATATTTCTATCAACTACAAATGTAGTAACTTTTTTGGGGTGTAGTTCTCTTTTTCTTTTCGTTGCCATCTCTCCTAGTTCTTTAAGAGAGGCGTTTTCTATTAATTCTACTGCTTGGTCTATACTCATTCTCATAATATTATTATCTGCCTATTTGATTTTTATCATTTTATCTAATATTTAGTTAATATAAGTATAATTCTATCTTGTAATCATATTTGGCAACAGATATGAAAATTTAATTACCATTCAAGGAGGTCATTATGGCTTTAGATACGGCGAAAAAACAAGAGATTATTGAAAAATACTCAAGAGGCGAAAAAGATACAGGTTCTACAGAGATTCAAGTTGCACTTTTAACTGCAAGAATTGTATATTTAACAGAACACTTAAAAACAAACAAAAAAGACCACTCTTCAAGATTAGGACTACTTAAATTAGTTGGACAGAGAAGAAGATTAATGAGATATTTGAAAAAGAGTGATTTAAAAAGATATACTGTAATTAAAACAGATTTAGGTTTAAGAAACTAAATAAATTTAATAAAATGGTGGGTTTTACCCACCCTACTATCAAGTTATAAAATTAATACTCTCTTTTTTCCTATTTACTTAAATATGTTTAAATAATTTAATATTATGGTTATTTTAGTTTTTATATTGAAATTTTAGTATGGTGGGGTTTTAGCCCACCAAAAAACTATATTCTAGCTTCTTCTCTTCTTTGTAATCTTGCCCAGTTATCATCAATATCTTTTTGAATTTGTTCAATTACATGTCTATTTTGAGGCTTAAATAGATGTTTATATCTTCCTTGTGCGCCTAAATAATCTTCTACTGAAATAATATTTTTTGGACGGTAAAGAATATTAAGTTCGTGTCCTTCAATAATTTCATAGATTGGGAACATTAGGCTATCTGTTGCTAAGTCTGTTACATGGATTGTATCTTTTGGGTCAAATTTCCACTCTGTTGTACATGCAGAAACTGTGTTGATAAAACATGGTCCCTCAGTCTCAAGAGCTTTTTGGAAACCTTTTGCCATACTTTTCCATTTATTTGGAGCAAGTTGTGCAACATAAGGAGAACCGTGAGCTGCCATAATTGATACTATATCTTTTTTCTTCTCTTTTTTACCATAAGAGTGAGTACCTGCTTGTGCAGTTGAAGTTGTAGCACCAATTGGTGTAGCAGAGCTTCTTTGTCCTCCTGTATTTGCATAATTTTCATTATCTAAACAGATATAAGTAAAGTCATGACCTCTCTCCATAGCACCACTTAACCATTGGAAACCAATATCATAAGTAGAACCATCTCCACCAAATGCTACAAATTTTACAGGAGCATCAGGGTCTTTTAGAGTACCTTTTCTTTTTCTTGCTTTATACATTGCTTCTGCTCCAGTTACAGCAGTAGCAGCATTTTCAAATCCGATATGAATCCATGAAGTATCCCATGAAGTATATGGATAAACAGCGGTAGAAACCTCTAAACAACCTGTATTTGAAGAGATAACAAGGTTATCATCTGTACAGTTCATAAGCTCTCTAACTATCATAGAGTGCGCACAACCAGGACAAAGAAGGTGAGCACCTTCAAATCTATCGTTGTTTGTTGAAAATTCTTTTAAGTTTTTAACTGATGTAATTGCCATCTCTTAGCTCCTTCTTGTCTCATAAAATCCAAGTTTAGGACCTCTTAGACCACTAAATTGTTGGATATTTGTTGTAATATGTCCAGCATCAGCATGTGCTTTTTGCTCTTTCATTATTCTTTTTGCTTCATCAATAGCAAAATCTCTTCCACCCAAACCATAAATATAGTTACTAATTAGTGGTCTTGTGTTTGTTGTATAAGCAGCTGATGAAACTTCATTAAATAGCATTCCCATAGCTCCACCAGGTGCTGATTTATCCATACAACAGATAGCTTTTAGGTTTGATGAATTATCAATAGCATCTCTTATTAAATCATAAGGGAATGGTCTAATACAACGAGGTGCAATAATACCAACTTTTAATCCCTCTTCTTCTCTAAGTTGTTTAGCTGCTAAAATAGCTGTTTCAACAGATGAACCAAGAATTACAAGAGCAATTTGAGCATCTTCCATCATATATGTTTCAACTCTTTTGTATTCTCTACCTGTAAGTTCTTTGAACTCTGCCAAAACTCTATCAATTACAGGGCGAGAGTCCATAAGTGCTTTATGTTGTTTAGCTTTGTGTTCATAATGCCAATCTTCTTCAGTTTGAGCACCATGAGTTACAGGTCTAGTAAAGTCTAGCATCTCATCAACTGGTACATAATCACCTACAAAGTTATAAGCTACATCATTATCTAATGGATAAACATTTTGTGCTTTATGTGATGTTGTAAAACCATCTTGATGTACCATTACAGGCAATCTTACACTCATATCTTCACCGATTTTAAATGCACATAGAGGTAAATCATAAGCCTCTTGTGAGTTAAATGCATCAAGTTGAATCCAACCACTATCTCTACCTAAATACATATCAGAGTGGTCGCCACGAACATTAAGTGGAGATGCTAAAGCACGATTTACAACTGTTAATACAATTGGTAATCTCATACCAGATGCTTGATAAAGTGTCTCTACCATTAGTGCAAAACCTTGTGAAGAAGTCGCCGTTGCAACTCTACCACCAGCAGCAGCAGCACCAATACATCCTGACATTGCAGCATGTTCTGATTCTACCATTACAAATTCACCATCTACGAAACCATTTGCTACATAACTACCATAATTTTCAACAATAGGAGTAGATGGAGTAATAGGGTAAGCTGCTACTACATCTACTTGTGCTTGTCTTAGTGCTTGTGAAGTAGCATAATTTCCATCCCAAACTTCTACTTCATTTAATTCAAATTTTTCTGCCATAACAGTCCTTTAATTCTTTACTTTTTTCTCTTTTACTGGCCAACCAGCTAGAGCTTCATTATTATCTTTTGCTTCACTAAACATGAGGAGTGATTTTGGATTTGTAGGACAAACCTCTACACAAACTCCACACCCTTTACAGTGGTCATAATCAATTCCTAGCATCTGCTTATCTCTTGATATAATAGATGTATCAGGACACCAAATCCAACAATTTTGACAATCTATACAGATGTCTCTATTATAAACTGGTTTTATAATTCTCCAAGATGCAACAGTTGCAGTATAAGAGTTGAAATCATTATAATTTCTCTCTTCAGCTTTTAAAAATGCTGAATTTTCACTCTCACCTACAAATGAGTTAAGAGCAACTCCTTGAGTTACTTCATCCCAACCAACTTTTTTTTCAGCACCCAGTTCACGGATACCTCTATTATCATTTCCTTGTAAACTCATCTATATACTCCTACTTCACTTCATTATATGCTCTAGTAATTGCTGCCATATTGGCATCAATTATCTTTTGTGGGAACTTTGAAAGAACCTTTTTCATATTATCTAAGAAAAAATCTAATTCATATAGTTTAGAAACTTTCATAAAAGCACCCAATACTGGTGTATTTGGCATAGTCCTACCAATAGTATCAAGTGAAATTTGCATACAATCAACTACAAAAGTTCTTTCAACTTTATCTTGTAGTGCAGGTATTTTTGCAATTAATTCATCTTTTGATAGATGAGTTGTAATAATATATTTAGTCTCTGGTTTATCATTTTTTGTAATATCATCTGTAAATGCTAAAGCAGGGTCAATTACAAAAACAAAATCAGGATACATTTTTGTTTCATGATTTGTAATTGGATTATCATCAATTCTATTGTATGCATTCATTGCAGCCCCACGCTTTGCAGAACCATAAAGAGCATAAGCTTGAACCTGTTTTCCTGTGGTAGCAACAACGCTTCCTAAACCTTTGGCACCTGTAACAGCACCCTGTCCAGCACGACTGTGCCATCTAATTTCTACCATTATGTCTCCTAATTAAAGTATAAGTAATACGATATTTTATTATTAGCACTCTTAAATCGTGCTTTAAACTCTTAATTTATTTTATTTATTGTTACTAATGTGTAATAGTATCTCTTCAACTGCCTCAAAAGCACTATCTTTTATTATATTTGTACAAGATTGAAGCTTCTCTAACGAGCCATATCCACAAGTAACACCGATAGAGTTGATATTAGCACTACTTGCACTTATCATATCTAAACAAGTATCACCTATCATCCAAGATGTGTAGTTATTACCCATTTTATCAAGTGCTTTAAGTATTGGTTCTTTATTAGGTTTTGGATTATCCACATCATCTCTACCTATAAAGACATCAAAATAGTGATAGATTTCTAAATGTTTTAGAAGTTCTATAGAGTATTTAGATGTTTTAGTTGTTACGACTGCTAAGTTCCCTATTTTATATGCCATCTCTAGTGTCTCTTTAGCTTTTGGTAAAAGTGTAGTTTTTTGTTGATTTATCTCTCTATAGTGCATTTTATAGTGATGTATAAACTTATCTACACTACTCTCATCTACTCCTAATGAACGAAACATATCATCTAATGGATAACCAATTTGTGATTTTATATCCTCATCATTTGGTTTAAGCATTTTCATATTGCTATATGCTACTTCAAAACTCTCTAATATTGCAGTTGTTGAGTCTATAAGTGTGCCATCTAAATCAAATAGTATATTTATATTTTTCAATTTTTTCTCCTAAATTTTGTATTGATATTATAATCTTAAATAATAAATTTTATAAGTTTAATTTTTTAAAAGCCACTTTTAGATATTATTGCATAAAATATTTAAAGGTAACTAAATGATAAAAAAAATAATTTTAATTAGTACTATAACATCAACTATATTAATCTCTGATACAAATGTAACTACTTTAGGTGAAGAGGCTATTATGAGTATGGTAAAGAGTCTGAAGCATACTCTAAAAGGTGCTATTAAAGAGGGTGGTATGGTAAATGGTGCTAATGTTTGTAAAGATAGTGCAGTAGCAGTAGAGAGAGATGTAAATAGTAAATTAAATAATATAGTAGTCAAAAGAGTAACTACAAAACCTAGAAATATAGATAATACTCCATCACAAGATGAGTTAAAAGTATTAAATGAGTTTGAAAAAACTAATTCAAAGAAAAGTATAACTATTAAAATAGATGAAAATCACTATAAAGTATATAAACCAATCTATATGGAAATGAAAGTTTGTGTAGCTTGTCATGGAGATGAAAAAACATTAAATAAAAGAGCTTATGACATTATAAAAAATAATTATAAAAATGATAAGGCAATTGGGTATAAAAAAGATGATTTTAGAGGTGCTTTTGTAGCTGACATTATTTTAAAACCATAAAAAAAGAATTTTAACACCTCTATTAGTTTAACTAAGTATAATAGCACTTTTTATATACAAAGGGGTAATATGAGTAATATAATTGAAAAATTAAAACAGACTACTATATTTGAAAAATTAGATAATAAACAGATAGACTACTTAATATCAATTTCATATATTAAGACTTTTAAAAAAGATAATATTATCTTCTATAAGGGTGATAGTTCTAATTATATGTATCTTTTACTAGATGGTTCTGTTAATATATATAAACATAATATTAGAGGTAATGAGGTAATATTAAAACGAGTAGATGATATATCATTAATAGCAGAACTTGCTAATTTAGAAGAACTTCCATATCCATCAAACTGTATAACAAAAGAGGATTCTAAAGTTTTGGTAATAGATTATAAGAAATTCAAAGATTATTTTTTGAGTAATCCAGATTTTTTGTTTCTTTTTGTTAAATCTCTTACTCAAAAGCTTATTAAATTAGAACAGATACTATCTCGCCATATTGCATTAAATGCAAATGCCAAAGTAGCTAAATATATATATGAGAATGAGGAGAAATTTAATGAATATAGTAAGGTAAATATTGCTAAAATTCTTAATATTACTCCTGAAACGCTTTCACGCATAATTAAGAGATTTAAAAATGAGGGTGTATTAGTAGTAAATAATGGTAATTTATCTATAGGAAGTTTTATTAAAATAAGAGAGTATTTTATTGATTAATAACAACTTCTATACCCCCTCTATCTACTTTATTATAATCAATAAAATATTATAATGATATAAATTGAATATTTTAATCAATTTAAATTATATTTTAAAGGATAATTATGAAAGATATAAAGATAGGAAGGGTAGCTTTCATAACTTTGATGATACTATCATCATCTATTTATAGTGTGGCAAAATCATCAACTGTATTAGAATTAATTAAAATTACTGGACATCAAAAAGTATTATCACAAAGAGTAGCAAAAGATTATATATATAATGGTGCTCATATTGCTACAAATAAGGCAAAAAAGCAGATGATATAAGTGCTAAAATGGATGAAATTTCATCTCTATACTTAAAAGTTAAATAAGTTTGAAGGGAATAATATTATGAAAATATATAAAAAAATACAACTATTGATAGTAGCATTAATGATTAGCGTAGTGAGTCTTCAAGCATCTAATAATAAAACTATTAATGCAATTTTAGATATGGGTGCTCAAATGTCAAATATGAGAAATATGTTAGAGACATACTCATTATTAGCTACACAAGTAAGCTATAAATCACCAGAGAAGAGATTAAAAAGTTCAATAGCAGAGTATGAGAGTACATTAGATACTATGTCAAAAAATTTCAAAGATAAAGAGATTATTACAAGTGTTAAAGTAAGTCGTAAAGCTTGGAAACCGATAAAAAAAGCTCTTCTTACGGCACTAAGTGATAATGATAAAAAGAAAATGATGGATGAGGGATTATTTATCCATGAAAATATTCATTCTGTTATCAAAGAGTTGGCAAAAATGAAAAAATATCTTTTGAAAAAAGAGAGTATTAAAGGTGGAGATTTATTAAATGCATCAATAGAGATACAAGCATCATCACAAAGATTATCAGCTCATTATGCTATGAAGATGTGGGGATTACCAGACCCAACAATCCAAAAACATTGGGATAATGGAGTCAAAATATATACAGACTCTATCAAAACTTTAAAAGCATCAGAGTTTTATAAAAATAAAGAGTTTAAAAAAGAGTTAGATAATACAGAAAAACATTTGAAATATTTTAATATTGTTATAATGTTTGAAGATAAATTTGTACCTGTATTAGTACATGATAAAGCAGAAGATACTTTTAAAAGTGGTAAAAAATTGAGTAAAATTATTTTAGATAAGATAGCTAAATAAAACTATTAGGGCATTGTTGATTAACTGCCCTAATATAAATTAATCTACCTTTTGAGCCAAAATCACCTTTTTATCACACTCATCTATATCACCCTTACAATATCTATTATCATAAGTAACTATAAATATTTCATCACCACTTTGTAGATAATTATGTTCTCCAAACTCTTCATAAGCAGTAGCACCAATTGATATTAAAGCCTGTTTTGGATAGTTTGTATCTTTGAGATGAGAAGCAATATCTTCTAATGGCCCAAAATCTTTTTGAGTGTTCATCTTCTCAATTATCCAATCTTTTAATTTTGTATAAAAATAGCTATATCCAATAAGTGGAGCATCTTCTCCATAAGGATATAATACTCCATCTCGTCTTAAAAAAGAACATATTGAGTAGTTATCCATCACTCCACCACTCTCAAATTTATCAATATCTATCCACTCTTTAGCAATACCTTTTGAGTTCTCTCCCCAACTTTTTTTCTCTGATATTTTTTTAGCTCTCTCTTTTCGAATTGTACAATCATTAAATGTTGTAAATTTTTGAGCCACTAAATCTAATAGACTCATATCATCATTATATATAATATCAAATATAATAGCAATTTCAGGTTCTACTTGTGCATTAGCTTGATATGTAGGAAGAGATAATCTATCACTACCAATTGACTTAACTCCCAAAAAACTATCACTATTTGGTAAATAAAATGGAAAAATCCCTTTTGGAGCATCGGCTTCTTTGGTAACTACATCTTTGAAATCTTCCAACTCACCAGCTTGTTCTAAATGGTGAGCAAAGTTCCCTGCTACACCCAAACATATCATATTATACAACTCCATGTTATATCCTTATATTTTTGGTAATGGTATCATATTTTATTTTAGTTTATTCTTTTATGATATAATTGGTAAAATCAAAAGGAGTATTTATGAAGTTTTCAAAACTACTTATTATTGTTTCGTTATTTGTTTTTAGTATATCTTTTGCTCAAGCTAGAGATTATGATTGGGGTTATTCTCATGGTTGTTCTAGTGCAAAGGGGCATTGGAAAAAAAATTATGATGAGTATAGATATAATTATAGATATGCAAGAGGTTGGAATGCAGGTAAGAGATATTGTAAAACTCGTTATACCAAAAAAAGAAGATATAATAAACATGGACTTAAAAGAGTAGATAGATATAAAAGAAAGAGTTATAAAACAAGAACTTACAAAAGAAGAAATTATAATCTAGGATATAAAGATGGTTGTAGAACTTCAAGATATGGATATACCAAAAATAGATATAAATTTCGTAATATAGAGAGTTATAGAAGAGGGTGGAGAAGTGGTAGAAGAAATTGTCGTTAGAGTATTATAGATGAAAATAGTTTTAATAGGTATGATGATATTGATAAATTCGTGTAGTTCTTCAACTAATTCCAAGATAGTAAGTGTAGTAAATAAAAATACTACACTAGACTATGAAGATGGATTAAGAGCTAAATGTTCTAAAGCACCTATAAATCAATATCGTTATCAAACTAATAGTAATTATAGAACAGGTTGGAGTGATGGTATTAAAAATTGTTAATTATTATAAAAATTTAATTAGCAATATGATATACTATGAATAGGCATAATCTTATATGCTTATATTATTCAAAGGAAATCTTATGAAATTTACAAAATTATTTGTAGTAGCTGTTGCTATTATTGGTATGTTTAGTTTTACATCTTGTACATCGTATGAGAGAGGTTTAGTTGCTGGTGGTATCGCTGGTGCTGTTGTTGGAAATGCTGTATCTACTAATCGTGATACTACTCCTAATAGTTATAGAAGTTATAATTATAAACTTGGTATGAAACATGGTTGTCGTACAGGTAATGGATATTACACAAAAAATAGATATAAGTTTAGAAATTATAGAGATTATAGAAGTGGTTGGTATAATGGTCGTAGAAATTGTAGATAATATAATTTTTTGAATACTACAAAAGTTATTTGGCTTTTGTAGTATGATAATATCAAATATCTTAAAATAATGAATATGCTAAATCTTTTTGTATATTATCCAATCTTTTTTGGGCTATTTTAAAATAATTATTATCTAATTCATAACCGATAAAATCTCGTTCAAGCTCCAAAGCTCCAACTCCCGTACTTCCACTTCCCATAAAAGGGTCTAATATAATCTGTTTTTCAAATGTGATTAGTTTAACCAAATGATGCATTAATTCCACTGGTTTAAGAGTGGGATGAGAGTTGAAATCATCTTTTTTTTGTCTAACTTTTGGAACAACAAAAAACTTATCATATCCATCATTTTGATTATCAGTTCGTATTATATTGGATGGTACTCTACCTTTTGGGTGTGGATTATGTCCTACTTTACTCTCCCCTTTTTGATAAGGTATTCTTGTATTTTCAAAATTTAAAGCACCTGTACCATATTTAATTATATTTTGTGATATATTTAATCCTTTTTTTAATGGTTTTTGAATTAAAATTATTGGTTCATAAGCTGGTTTAATACCTAATCCTGCTCCATCATATTTTTTACCTATATCAGAAGATGGTGATAATTTATCTTTAGATTTAGCTTTGTAATTTTTTTTCTCTTTATACCCTTGAACATATTTATACTCACCTATCTTTTGACTCTCTACTCCTAGTTCTTTATCAATAGATAATCCTACATTACGACTTTTGGGCATTCCATTAAGATATGACCAAAATAGTACATCTTTAATAATAAATCCACTATCTTCTAAATCAACCATTAATCTATGCATTAGTCGAACCGAACTAAAAACCAATCCAAAACCACCATATTTA
>Ga0256842_1000037_pt1 | contig 98098 bp, 117 predicted proteins | sample 4559240metaG_FD_185973 | JGI IMG/M metagenome (GOLD analysis project Ga0256842, IMG submission 185973) | Hydrothermal vent microbial communities from Guaymas Basin, Mexico - 4559-240 | ecosystem: Environmental > Aquatic > Marine > Hydrothermal vents | place: Mexico: Guaymas Basin | collected... | reverse complement strand
CCTATATCTCTTAAATAATCCAGATTCTAACGCTATCTTCTCTAATCCCTCTAACTTCTCCCTTAAATCCATAATGTAGTAAATTATTACTACCCCATATAAATCTTTCTGTTAAAGGGTCAGCACCTAACGATGTGAAGCCAGATGTGATCATACACACGGCAGCTTTAACAGATGTTGATAGATGCGAGGTCGATAAGGATTTAGCTTACAAAATAAACGTTGAAGGGACTAAAATTATAGCAGAGATGGCAAGAAAATTTAATTCCTTCTTAATATATATTTCAACTGACTACGTCTTTGATGGAAATAAAGGCTTATACAAGGAGGATGATGAAACTAATCCTGTGAATTATTACGGTTATACAAAGCTGTTGGGAGAAAAATACTGTCAAGACTTCTGTATTGCGAGGACTTGTGTTATATATGGAGCTAAGCCAGCAAGCGGTAAGGTTAATTTTGCTTTATGGTTGATCAACAAGCTTGAGAAAGGGGAAAGTGTTAGAATCGTCACCGACCAATATATTACACCAACACTAAATACCAATCTTGCTAAGATGTCGTTAGAGATTGCTGAAAGAAGACTTAAGGGTATTTTCCATTTAGCTGGAGCTACAAGGGTTTCAAGGTTTGAGTTTGCTAAAGAAATTGCAAGAGTATTTGGATTGGACGAGAGTTTAATTATTCCTTCAAGGATGAATGAGATAAACTGGATTGCAAAAAGACCTAAGGATTCATCTCTTGATACATCAAAAGCCACAAAATATTTGAATGAGAAACCCTACGAGTTGAAAAAAGCTTTAAAAGTGTTGAAAGAAGAAATATTTAGGTGATTAATATGCCGAAAGTTATCGAAGTTATATACGAGAATGGAGTTTTTAGGCCTCTTGAGAAGGTTGATTTAAAGGATAAAACGAGGCTGAAGATCGCGATTACAAAAGACAGGAAAGATGTTGTGAATTTATACAGGGGAATTTTTGGGAAAGCGAAGGTTGACGAATTAAAGGAGTTTGAAGAGGAGGTTATGATGTGATAATGGTAGATACAAATGTTTTCTACAATTTTCTGTTCGAAACGGAGTTGACCGAAAAGGCAACCAGAATATTTGAACTTGAAGAACCGCTCTTCACGTCTTTTACGGTGATAAACGAAACACTTTACGTAATCTCAAGAAAGATTGCCGAAAGAAAGTTTGGCATCAGATCTTACAGGAGATTTAGAGAGTTCGTGTCCAGCAACGGTTATGAACACTTCTTAGAAGAATTAACGAAGTTCTTTAACCTACTGGACGATTTAGGCATCACGGTTCTGAGGGATTATCAGAATACCTCTGAAGTCTGGGAGCTAATGAAAAATTACAACCTCCTACCGAACGATGCTTTGATAGCTGCGACGTGCAAGCACTACGGGATAAAGAAGATTGCCACGTTTGACGGGGATTTTAAGAGGGTCAATTTTCTTGATGTGGTGGAGGTGTAACCATGCTTCCCGGAATTGTTATCAAACCTTTGAAGAGATTTGCAGATGAAAGAGGGTTTTTCACCGAGATAATGCGTAAGGACTGGGATATATTCCAGAATGAAATAGTTCAAGCCAATCTGTCAATTACTTATCCCGGTATTGTAAGAGCCTGGCACAAGCATGAGAGGGGGCAGGTTGATTACTTCGTTTGTATTAAGGGAGCTATCAAGATCTGTGCCTATGATGACAAGACAGCGCAAGAGTTAGCTGAAATTATTTCGACTGGTGAAAATCCTCAGATAGTGAGAGTTCCGGGACATTATTGGCATGGATTTAAGGTTGTTGGAAATGAGCCAGCAATATTAGTCTACTTTGTAAACAGACTATACGATTACGAGAATCCAGATGAAATCAGAAAACCTTGGAACGATCCAACGATTGTGCCCAAGATTATAAACGGAAGAAGAGACGATCCTCGCTGTAATAAGCCGTGGGACTGGTTTTTATCCACCACACAAGTGATGGATTCTACGTAATGTAATGCCATCTTTTTAGGACAAGAACGACAGTTTTATTAAACTCTCTTTGAATTGAGAGGTTATGCATAGATTAATTCGAAAGCTCAGAGATCCTCTTTACAAAATTCGATATTCTTAATGCTTTCGAGTATTACTGGAGCTGGAACTATTATTAAAAACCACAAAAAGCATCTAAAAAATGAAGGAGGTTAAATAGAATGAAAATCTGGATACCTAAAAACAGAGAAGACTTACGGAAACACTTAAGCGATCCTCTTTTCAAAAACGCATACTTTTTGATGCTGTCATCGATAACATCTGCCGGTTCAGGATTCTTCTTCTGGCTTATTGCTGCAAGGTTTTATTCTGCTGAGGATGTTGGCTTAGCATCAGCTATAATCTCCGCCATGAATTTCATCTTAATACTTTCACTACTTGGATTTGATATCTCCTTAATTAGATTTTTACCTGAAAGAAAAGATAAAGTAAAATTTATAAATACTTGTTTTACAATTTCTTCCATCGTCTCTTTTTCTCTAGCATTGATATTTATTACAGGAATAAACATATGGAGTCCTTCTTTAAGCATCATGATTGAAAAAAAGATGTTTCTCTTTCTGTTTTTTTTATATACTTCCGTAATACCTCTGGCATCTTTACAAAGTAGAGGTATATTTGTTGGATTTAGAAAAGCAGAATATTCGTTTATACTAACCGTTGTAACCTTTGCTCGAATTGGAATTTTACCTTTCTTGACTACTTTTGGAGCTTTGGGGATCTATTTGTCTTATGGTTTAACACCACTTCTAGCCTTTCTGATTGGAATTTTCTTAATTTCAAGGATTCTACCATATAAACCAATTCCAACAGTAAGAAAAGACATTATCAACGAAATCTTTCACTACACCCTGGGAAATTACATCGCCGGGATTTTCCAATTCTTGCCGAATGTTATACTTCCGATAATGGTCTTAAACGTTTTAGGAGCTGAACAAAACGCCTACTTTTTTATAGCATGGTCGGTTTCTAACTTATTGGCTATTATCCCCGGTGCCGTTTCAACTTCATTGCTTGCTGAAGGTTCCTACGAATATGAGAAACTTGAGTGGAATATAAGGAAAGCTGTGATGTTTACTTTTGTTTTGATTGGAGTTGGTATACTAACGATCTTTATCTTAGGGGATCGTATACTATGGATATTTGGTGAAAAATACGCTGAAAAAAGTTTTGATATTTTGAAAGTTCTTGTGCTTGGGGCGGTTCCATTCTCTGCAAATACAATATATGCTTATGTTAAGCGTGTTCAGAAAGAAATCAAGCCCGTAATTTTTGTTTATAGTTGTATATCCATACTAACGTTAGTAGGGAGTTATTTACTAATGACTAAGTATGGTATTATTGGGGTTGGATTTGCGTGGGTTTTGGCTAATTTTATCGTAACATTTTTCATCTTATTGCGTGGAGCATATTTCTAATGATTTTTATTTTTTACTTTAAAAATTTTATAAATAATTATGTTTTTAATTTTATTTTATATTTATTTCTTAATACCTCTAACATGTAAACAATCAGGAATAAACGGTATACCTTTATACCCTCTTATTACACGTTTGATTTTCGTAATTCCACACTCCTCCAATAGTTCCTTTAGAAGATTGAATGAGAAACCACATTTGTGGAAATCTCCTTCGTGCTCCTGTCCTCCATAGATGTGTTTCATGTTTTCCCAAGTTGGCCTTAAGAAGAATATAAGAGCTCTTATACGAAGCCAAGGACATCTTATTTCGATTGTTCCACCTTTTTTCAAGACTCGAACCCATTCACGCACGACATCTTTGACCTCCCGATGACTAAAATGTTCAATGAGATGAGATGAATAGACATGGTCAAAGACTTCATCTTTGAAAGGAAGATAGCGGGCATCAGCGATGATATCAACGTCTTTCGTCTTTCTAATGTCTATTCCTATTGCTCCTTTCAATTTCCTATCTCCGCAGCCAATATCAAGAATTAATTTCTTTACTTCATTGATTGATTTTCCTTTCTTTATAATCATCACCCCTTTATGAAATCTTTAGTTAGGGTGAGAAATATACAATACAGGATTTTCCACTACTGTAAATTTTATTTAACTCATCGATTTTGTCTCTAATAATGCCCTCTCTTATTGTAACCTTACCTAAAAATATACAAACATCATTAGGTAATTTTATCGTATTTTGAGATAATTTAATTATCGTTTTCGATGAATAATATCCTGCCAGTAATACTCCATCTCTACTTTTAATGGCATACCAAGGATTAATTACAGCTACATTACCAACTGAATTAGTTTTAAGCCATCTTGCACCCTCCACTTCACTTATGTCATAAACATTCCACTTAGGGTTTTTATTCAAGGCAATTGCATATTGTATTTGATCTCCTGCTAATTCATGGATTAATCCTGAACTAAAGAGTATGAAGATACACAAGTACATAGCTATGAACTTATATACTGTAGTAGCGGTTGCTATATCAGTTACCTTGCTAATCGTATTGAATATAGTCATAAATCCTACAATTGCGAAGGGGGATAGGACCGTTAGAGCTATTTGTAGACCTCTGTCCATACCAAGTTCAAATCCCTTAAATGTCAAAGTTAGTATAAAACTTGTAAATGCTATAGCAATCAACCCAAAGCACCAATCTCTACAAATAGGCTTTCTGGTAAGATATGAATGTATTAATCTTATAACCCCTATTATGATGCATAGCACTAATATTGCACTAATTGCTTTGTAAATTATCCACAATACATTTGGTGCTGGTGCGGTTAGATAATCCACACCTGAACGTATCTCAGGTTTAGTTATCTCAATCAAACTCGATACTGTGTGGTATCCTACATTAACTATTGTACCAAATATATACATCTTCGAGGTGTAGATGTACCATGCAATAGTTAAAATTGCGAATAAGAACACGGATATTATCGGTAATGCGTTTTTGATTCTAAAAATATATGAGATAGCCAAAGTAAAGATAAGCGAAAATAGAAAAATATGGCTTACTCCATAGTGTGACAATGGAAGCATACTCAAAAAAAGTATCGTTAGCATCCTTACTCTTGTATTACCATTAAACATTGTTATAAGAGATAAAATAAGGAAGATTTCAGCTATTTGCTGTTTATCTGTCATATCTTTAAAGAATCCGTAATAAAACATAAAGACGAATGGAGAGAAAAACGCTATCACGTCATCATTGAACTGCATTTTAGCTAAGTAGTATATTCCAACTGGCACTAATGAGAAGAAAAATGGGTATACTATCTTGTATACCCATACCAAATCTAAATCAAGCAAAATAGAATAAATCGGAGCTAAGAGTACAATCGCTAAAAGCGAATTTGCTCCTTGAGGTAAATCAGATTTCCAATAACCGTTCTCTTTTATCAAATTTGCAACATAATATTGAAAATGTATATCCCAAGACCATAAATAGTCTGATACTAAATGAGTGCTAAAAAGTATTGAAATTGCTGATATCCAAATCAATATAACATGAAATTCCCTAAATCTGTACAAAAACGGTATCAATGAAATTATAATGGTAAGTAAAATATTCACATAATTTATATTATAATAGTTTAAGAGATATATTCCTAACACACTTAAAGATGGTATTAAAACTAATAAACTAATTTGTAAAAGACTTACCTCTATGTCCTTGGCATCATTTATAGCATTCAGACTTCTACTATCTCTAAAATAACAGATAGTCAACAATATAGTTAAGATTAAGTTGTATGTTACAAAAAGAGATATAAAAGATATTGGCACGAAATTAAATATAAAAGTTATTTCATTCAAGAAAAAACTCAAAAAAGTGTTAAAAGCCATGCTCAATCCAACTACTAAGAGAATGTTAAGAATACGATCAATGTTGTGAATTCTTAATATCCTAATAATTATGAAACCCGGTATAAACGTAAAGATAACAAAGCCCAGTAACTGTGGCAGTATAGGGATTTCAAACAGAAATTTGTCTGCAGGAAATGTAGCATCGTAGGCTATTAAAGTAGAGAGGACTATCAGAATAAACCTTCTTGTCTGCCAATCGTTCAGCCTAAATATGTCTGGGATTCTAACTTCTACTCCTTCGCTCATTCAAAACACCCTCATAAACCTTCATATGCATCTTCGCAATGTTATCCCATGACAACTTTTCTGACTTCTTTAACGCATTTCTTGACATGTTCTTCCTTAACTTATCGTCTCTTAGAATTTTAATTATTGCATCTGCAGGAGCTTTTGAGTCTCTTGGAGGCACAATGAATCCTTCTCTACCATTTTCAATCATGTTCGGCAAATCCCCAACATTGGCAACAACAACGGGCTTTCCAAACGATAAAGCTATTGTTAAAACTCCGCTATGACCTCTATGGTGTGTGTATGGTAAAACTACGACACTTGCACGTTTAAAAAGTTGAGCTGCAAATTCGTTTGATATAAACTCGTTATAAATTTCCAATCTTGAGCTATCTAATTTATCAAGTAGAGTGTTATACCTTCTCAGATCACCTTCACCAGCTATTACTAATTTAACATCCTTTATATTTCTCATAACAATTTTCATAGCTTTTAACAGGTATTCTAAACCTTTATTCTCTTGTATATAACCAAAGAACAACACTACTTTTTCTTTACTATCCTCATTAATCCTAACAAAGTTCTTAAAGAATGAATATGCTCCGTGTGGTATTACTTCTATTTTGCTTGGGTCTAAACCTCTGCTGATAAGTGTTTTCTTATCGTTTTCTGTGTGAACTATTATCTTCTTTGGATCAACTAATCTCTTTAATAACTCAGCAATAGAGAAAACTATAGCCTTAGTCAGACCATACTGTCTTGGAGAAAATAGGAATGATTTGAATGTTGCATGGAATGTGCATATTACGGGATAATTCTTATCGATGTTGTATAATCGTGTAAAAAGTGCTGAATGTGGATATAGCTCTGTAAAATGAACTATATCTGGATTTAATTCTTTTAGCACATTATAAATATTTTTATATGATGCAAAATTGCTGACATTCTTTAATGTGAGTATTCTTAGAAGATTTTTACGTGAAAATATTATTGGCTTGAAAGTACATATGATTTGCACATTTTTATTAAAAATATTATCATTTTCATCCTCTGGCTTTAGCACAATTACATCAGCATAACTAGACATAGCATTAGCTAATTCTGCAGTGTAGTGAGGTATTCCTCCCCAACTAACCGTTAGGATATAGACTACTTTCATAGCATAAATATTCTATCAATTAAATTTATGTATTCTTTTGGATTTTTTGACTTTACAACATAACAATCGGTTATCTCAACAACTTTCTCAAGTATTTTTCTTTCATTATTCACTATTTTATATAAATCAAAATTAGATTTGAAATATGAGTAAGCGTTTAGTAGAGGATCATGGTAATAGGGAAATTCAGCTCTATTCATAGCCAAAATTTTATGTAATATTGAATCTTTGTCGGTCTCTTCTATTTTTGTTTCACCTCTCTCTAGTAGAATTATATATCCGATTTTAGATTTTTTATCAATTTTAATATTCCTTAAAAAATTTACTATTTCGGAGAGTGGTTGCTTAGTGTAGAATGGAAAAATAGGTATCTTTTCAGCAAGAAAGCTGTGTAACTTGTTTTTGTATGATTTTAAGTATTTTGCATATGATGTCGTTAATGGACATGAAAAAACATTTAGGTTGGAATCTACTACCGCAACCTCCTCGGAAATGAAATTGTAATTCCTTTTCATAGCTAACATCATCGTTGTAGATTTACCAGTATCTGGTGGTGCGGGTAAGAGTGCTGCTCTACCATTTTTGGATACACATGCACAATGAAGTGGTGCATAACCCCTTTCCAACAATTTGGTAGTAACAATATTTTGTAATATTAGACCTGGTGGAAATAATCCTCCACCTAATGTAAAACGTATTAAATTGTAATATTTTTTATTACATATAATATTAAATATACTACCATTATCTTCATACATCAGTTGTAAAGTGTTTCCAAATATACGTCGCTCGAAGTAGATTTTATTATCTTTATATTTGTAGAGACCATATTTTATCCACTCATCGGACAAAGGTTTTTCAATATTCTTTACAACGTTAAATTCAGCAGTTAGGAGTGTGTTCTCGTCGTTGAATATGTTTATTAAGTGATTTGCAAAATGATTAAATGTATGGTAACAAAATGTATTTGCTAATTTTGGATTAGTTATGACTTTTAGTAATTCGGGAATTACAACATATGCTCTTTTTGTCTCGTTATTGTTATAGGTCATTCTAAATCACCTCCTTAGCACAAATTAAAACAACTCGATAACTCAATCCAGGAAACATTGTTAAAATCTTATCCACAGCCTTAAACAATCTTTTAAACTTCATATTCTCAGGTAGCTGGGCACATGAACCCTTAACTTCAACAATTTTGAAATTATGGAATTCTAACAGCTTCTTAAGTGACCGTAATGTTAAAACACGTATATGATCCAAAGACTGATCGGAGTTTGGTTCGTATATTCGACCTATATTCATTCTTGCACTAACTCCCATTGGAAATGGTTGATAACCAAAAAGCAAAGCAATTCTATTATGTATTGCAGCGAGATTTGGTGTTGATAACACAAAAACTCCATTCGGCTTCAAAACCCTATAAACTTCCTCAAGAAAATGATCAGGATCAAACAAATGTTCTATAACTTCCAGAGCTGTAACAACATCAAAATAGTTATCACTAAAGGGTAGTCCCTCCTCGTCAACATCAACTTTAAAGGCTTTAATTCCATTTTTCTTTGCCATTTCAACACCTTTCTCAGATATATCAACGCCATAAACTTCCTTAGCTCCACAACTTTTAGCCATTAACATTGTAAAATTTCCATCACCGCAGCCTATATCCAATAATCTCCCAGCTTTAAGCTTTGAAAGTATTTCAAGGACTTTAAGATGCCTATCTTCTAGTTTGCTGAAGTCTTCTGGAGTTATTCCAACAAACCTATCAGCATACTTCTTTTTAGACATTTTTAACACCTATTTACGTTTTCATAAACTTCAACGTATCTATTAGTTATTTTCTCCCAACTAAACTCCTCTTCAGCCAACTTTCTACTATTCTTACTCATTCTTTCTCTTTCTTCTTTATTTTCGATTAAATACTTTATTTTCTCTGCTAATTGTTTTTCATTTCCCGGTTCAACCAAAAATCCATTCCAACCATCTCTTATCTGCATAGGAATACCTCCAACATTTGAACCTATTAGAGGCTTACCTGATGCTAACGCCTCCTTTAAAGCTATCGGGTCTCCTTCTCCAAATGAAGGTAAAACGAAAATATCACACGCAGAATACAGAGCCTTCAAATCTTCATAAGGAACAAAGCCAGTAAATTTAATATTTCTATCCAGTCCTCTATCTTTAACGTATTTTATCACCCTATTCGCAAACTCTTCATCGAGCTTCAGATTTCCAACGAGTAAAAACGTTACATCTCTAAAATCTTTCAAAATTATCTCTGCTGCCCTCGCTAAACGATCAACACCCTTTCTTGGCGTTATTGTGCCAGCAAACATTACTGTGATTCCATTAAGCTTATACTTTTCTTTAACCCTTTCTACCTCATCCTTACTAACGTTAAATTCATTCACGTCTATACCGTTCGGAATTACCTCAAGTTTCTCATCCTTCAAGCCTTTTGCAACGAGCATAGATTTTAGATTTTCATTCAACACGACACTTTTTTTAATTCGTTTCATTAAGTAAAGATCTGGAGAGAAAAGTTTTAGCAACGATAACTTTGAATCTAAACTAAACCTCTTTTTCTCCTCACCGATGTGTGCTGTATATACCATCTTTTCTCTAATCTTTCTGTTTATGTTAATAAGTATGCAAGCAGCAAATGGAAAATGAACATGAACTATATCAAAATCTTCCTTTTTAAGAAATTCGTTAATCTTCAAAGCCATGCTTACACCATCAGAAAACAAACGCATCAATCCAGTAGGACTTTTTATCAGCTTATAAGGTGCTGCTGGTAACTTATCAGCCCTTATCCTTACATATCTTACCCCATCCAAATATTCTTCCTCAGGATCGTTTTTATCATGTCCTCTTTCCAAAACCGTGACATCGTGACCTTTTTTAGCGGTATACTTTGCTAAATAGTATACTACAGAGGGCACTGAACCTATTCCAGGCAAAGCCTTTTCTCCTGGAGTTCCGTAATCGTCAAAGATGTGTAAGATCTTCATAATTACATCTTTGCGATCTGTAAACCTACAAGTCTTAACTCCTTCGTTTCAACCAACTTGGATGCGTCTATGATTTCAATTTCAATGACCCTACCATTTTCATCGAGATGAGCTATAAGTCCCTCTGCTATATCTATGGAATCAACTAACTTACCCTCTCTAAGCTTTATTACGAGAATATCCGCATCAGGAGAGTATTTTATCTGCATAAGTTCTACTACCTCTAAAGTATCTCTTTGCTAAGGGATAATAAACTGTAACTACTACGGGGTAAATCGTTCTCATATTCATAAACTGCTTTTACGATATGTGTTTCATATCTTTTATGAGCAATAAACCCACTATGATGTCCTGCTAAAACTTCATCAGGTTCATCAGGATATAACAAAGTCTCAAAAAGTTTGTTTATATCAATAACTTCATCGATTTAGTCTTTCTTCGGCGTGTCGTGTGATCATTATTTTAAACTCTTTGTTTTCTACAACAACATAGTAAATCCTACCCCTTTCATACTGTTCCCCTGTTTCTAATATACTTCAAAAACATCCTTGCCGAATACCACAGCCTCTTAGCCTCCTGCAATCCATGTTTCCTAAATACCTGCCTCAACGCAACTGGTATGTAACCCAAAGACAGATAATACTCCTTTAAAATCCTATCAACCTCTTTGACGATCTCTTCAGCGCTAAGCCAAGGATAGGAAACTATGCTCTTCTGATGCCCCTGCTCATCCAGATACTCATTCGGATCTTCAGTTAACAAATACCCGTGCTTCTTATACCACTCGTAAAGCTCTGTGCCTGGAAACGGTGATGACACGGAAACCTGCAACTGTTCGGGCTTTATCTCTTTGATAAACCTCCTTGTTTTTTCTATTGTTTCCTTAGTCTCTCCCGGTAAACCGATTATAAAATCAGCGTGCAACAACAACCCAGCTTTCTTAACATTTCTCGCAAACTCCCTCGCCTGCTCAACCGTAAATCCCTTCTTTATATTTTTCAGTATGTTGTTATCAGCAGACTCAAAACCGACTATCAAAAATCTACAGTTGGCTTTTTTCATCTCTTTCATCGTTTCTAAATCGAGTGTATCAACCCTCGCATTGCAAGACCAAGTAATCTCCAACCCTCTTTCCCTATACTTCTTGCAGAACTCTCTAACCCTTCTCTTGCTAACCGTAAACGTATCATCCTCAAAGAAAACCTCTTTCACCTCTGGCAAGTTCTCTTCAATCCATTCAAGCTCATCCAGAATGTTATCTATACTCCTAACCCTGTACTTTCTACCCATAAATGTCTGAGGCCAGGCACAGAAAGTGCACTGATACGGGCAACCTCTTCCAGTGAAGATCTGAACCATCGGGTACAGAGAATAATTAAGGAAGTAATCGTAGATGTTCAGATGCTTCTTATAAACCTCTGAAACAAACGGCAGCTCATCTAAGTGCTTCGATGTAGACCAAGGTCTATTCGGATTGTGGACGATCTTACCATCGTCCTTAAAAGATATCCCCAAAACATCTTGAATACTCTCTCCTTTTTCAAGCTTTTCTGCCAACTCAGCTAAGGTAAAATCATATTCGTATCTTGCAACGATATCTACGACTTCCAACATCTTCTCTGGAAATTGAGATGTTGGCGGACCAACCATTACAATTGGAACATCGAATTCCTCCTTAATCTTCCTTGAAACGTCAAGATCGTTGTTCAAACTCGTAAAGCTCGTCCCAACAACAACCATATCTGGATTAAACTTCTTTAAATCCCTTAAAACCTCATTAACATCCCAGTTCCAAGCTGGACAATCGACAAGCCTAACCTTATGACCCTTCTGCTCAAGTAAACCCGTAGCATAGGACAACCAGATGGGGTAGTATAGAGTTCCCCCTCTTCCAGTATCCTGCCATCTCATTTCTCTGCCAAAGTGAGGAAAGTACGGCGGATTAAGCATGTAAATTCTCATCTTTTCACCTCTACGGGCTTAAAAATGCCCCTTATAAATCCGAGCCCCCAGCCCCAAAACCAAATAGCTATCAGTAGGTATATCGTAATAAAGTCTCTAAGCCTTCTTTTGTGTTTAATCGTAAGCAAAGCGCTTAACAAGCCTATACCAATACCCCCCATAACTAAGATGCCCAACGCAACTAAGAGAAAGAAAGCATTGAAGTACGAGAGCAACAATAATAAAAACACCATTACAATTAAAAGCGACGGAACAAAATGAAACCATCTTCCCATATCCCTGTGCAATTTTATCGCCTGCATCCTTCCGATTCCATAGTTCCAAGCCATTTTCATAAACTTTTTCCAAGTCGGCTTCCTGTAGTGGTAAACTATAGCAAAAGGAGTATAGAGGATCTTGTATCCTCTCTTTCTAATTCTATAATCAAGTTCTTCATCATCAACTGTAACTAAACTGTAATTGAATCCGCCAACCTCTTCTAAAACTTTTTTTCTATACATTACGTTGCATGTCGGATTGTGGTAAATTTCTCTGACCTCTCCCCCAACCAACCCATACCTAGCTCCAACCTTGCTGAGAAAAGATAAAACTATGCCCACACATTTTGCAAATTCTGTGTCATCTTCTGGTGTTATATTTGGGCCTCCCACTGCGGCAATTTTCTCATCATCGAAATGCTTTATGAGTTCTTTAATCCAATTCCTGTCAACGACACAGTCCGCATCTGTAAAAGCTATGAACTCTCCTCTTGCATACTTTACACCAATATCCCTTGCATAGCTTATTGTCCCCTTATCTTCAAAGATAACTTTGCACCCGTATTTTTTGGCTATTTCTACTGTGTTATCTGTAGAATACCCGTCAACAATAATTACCTCCAGCTTGTCCTTTGGATAATCCAAATTTTGAATTGATCTAAGACATTTTTCAAGTATATCTCCATTGTTTTTTGTAGGAATGACGATTGAAACTAAGTCTTTCATAGTCCACACCCATCTGGCGAAATAACAAGACTTTTCCCTTATCAACTTAGGCAACAATTTGAAGCAAAGTAGATAGCCTCCTTTATACTTCTCCTCCCGTTAACGTAAAGTTGCATAGGCCTACAAACGCCGTGCAATATTATACCATCGTGATCTATCGTTTTACTGCCATCTTCAGACCACCAACCGATCCCAAACCAATGAACTTCATGTCCTCTATCAACTAACCTTTTACTGATCTCATAAATCCTCTTCTCAGCTCCTCCCTTAATCCAAGGATAAACAGCATCGTAAATGTAGGCAATCCTCATTTTACTTCCTCACTCCCTCCAGAGAAATAGAAAGAGACCCTGCCAAACCCACGAGGACAGCACATATCATAGCAACTGGAAAGAAGGAATTTTGACCGATACTTATGAAAATCAAACCAACAATCAACAAGACTAATCCCGTTACAAAAGTTATGAACATTTCTCATAAATTCCGATTATATGCCTCATTTCTATACCTCCCTGCTACCATTTTTTCAAGCTTATCTAAGGAAATTATCAGCAAGAACAAGATAGCTGAAGCAACTCCAAATCCAGAGAGAATTCCATAATTCTTAGAAGGTTCTGGAACCTCGTATATAAGCTGTGGAGAGATGTTGTTAATACTGAACTCAAATGGATTGCTGCCAAGCTCAAGAGTTGCTGGAAAACTCAGACCAATACCTGCTTTCACAAAAGGATACAGGAGCGTTACAGGTCCGCCATCTAGTATATCGAGGAACAAATGGCTGAGAATGTAGAAGGATGCGATCAGAGAGTACTCATACGTATTTTTGTTCGTTAACTTTCTAACAGTCCATTCGAGCAACATCAATAGAAGACAGAGCGGTATAATCGTAACAAGGGAATGAAGCAATCCTACCATTCCAAGGAACTTATCCAAATCGGGAAGGACTGTGAAAGGAATAAGAACTATATAGCAAAACTTTAACTTCCTTCTCACAGCATATATCAGAATCAAAGGTAGAAAGATATGGCTTAAGAGATCCGTAATATCACCTCTTACACTCTTTCACTCAGCATACTCAGGAAAAACGAATAGAATATCGTCTGCAATCCGATAACGAGAAACGTAAACGCTAACACATCCTGATTCAGCATGGGTAAATCCTTGAACCCGCTGTCAACCCATTTCCACACTAAATAAGCGGTATAGACAAATCCAGCAAGGAATATCAATAGCCCAATCGTTGCCCCCTTCTCCAATGATAACCTTTTGACGATAAACTCTGCAATTCCGTCATTTCGCATATCCATCTTTGCCCTGTATATCTTCCCAGCCAATCCTAAAAAGATGAGCTGGTAGCCAGTTATTGCGAGAAGGCTTGAAGCGATCATCGAATGAATTCCCAAACTAATAAATCCAAACTTTGAGATACCAGCACTAATCAGCAGAACTAAAACCATACCCAAGATAAATAGAAACATTCCGGGCAAAATAAAGAGATAACTTGGAGCATAAAGCAGCATGAACTTCAAATGCCTCCATCCATCCCTGAATGATTTAAGCTTTGGCTCTGATCCTTGTCGAGGATAGTAGGTTATGGGCACTTCCTTTATCCTTAACCCAGCCCAAACGGCCCTTATGATCATCTCCGACGCGAATTCCATTCCATCTCCTCTTAGTTTCATTTTTTCCAAAGCATCTCTTGTAAAAGCTCTGAAGCCCGAGTGAGCATCACTCACACCAGCTTTGAAGAAGAGGTTTAAAAACCGTGTAAGAAGGGGATTTCCTATATATCTGTGTAGCCAGGGCATTGCACCATCTAAGATATTACCCTTAAACCTGCTTCCAATTACCAAATCTGCTTCTCCCTTCTTTAAGGGCTCTAAGAGCTTAGGCATCTCAAGAAAGTCGTAGGTATTATCTGCATCTCCAATAACGATGTATTTCCCCTTAGCATATTTAAAGGCATAGAGGTAAGCATACCCATAACCTTTCTTGTCGGGAGTGACAACCTTAGCACCCAATGCTCTTGCAATTTCTGGGGTTTTATCAGTAGAGTTGTCTGCAACTATTATTTCACCATTAATATTATAATTTTTAAAAACTTTTTTTATTTTTTCTATACATATGCCAATCGTCTTTTCCTCGTTGAGAGATGGAATCACCACTGAAACCTCTACCATAATTTAATACCTCCGAAATCATAACTTTTTTAGGTGACCAACGACAATACCAGCTAACTCCGGCCAGCCCCCCCTCATCGCCTTGTGGCTCAGTCTCTGCTGGCCGGAGATAATATTAATTATCATTATTAAGACCTCAGATAAGATTTGAATTCTGGTCGGAATTTAAATATTTTGACCAATACAGAATTGAATGTCTTTGATTTTAGCTATTCTCGCCAAATCCTAATAGCTAAAATCAAACTTAGCATTGCAATGAGTGAGTCAAAACCGGGTATTTTGATCGATGTTTTCGGTGTCAATTTGTTTGGGGTTGGTGTCGGTGTTAGTGTGGGGGTATGCTTGGGTGTTACATTTTTGTGTGGTGTTACGGTTGGTGTAATAACGGTTGGTGTTGCTGTAGGCGCTTTGGCAGGCGTGGCGGTAGGTTTGATGGTTGGTGTCGGTGTTGGCGTTGGTGTTGGGGTGGGCGTTACCACTGAAGACGATCCACCTCCTGACGATCCACCTGATGAACTTTCACTCGTCGAGTAGTGGTAAGCGGAGAGAGTGATCGTCTTCTCAATCCCACCGACCGACACAACGAAAGTTCCGGGAGGCAGTGGGGATGTATCATACGAATAACTAAACTTACCTGTTTCGTCGGCTTTTATGTAACCGGTTGCGACTATCTTGAGTTTGACGGAACTTTGGTTGGACTTTCCATGTATGATCACATCGTATGTGCCGGGCGGAACGCTCTGAGATATGCTCGCTACGCCGTTGGTTGCAGTCCTACTCAACGTAATCCACGGCGTATACAGACCTCCTATAATCAACCTTCTGGCACTTACATCCAGATCTACACAACCGTATGCAGTTACGGTGAACCTATTCTTTCCTTCAGGGATCTTTATTTTATCTATAGAGAAAACGAACCCTCCATTCTCGACCGACACTACTTTTTCAAATGAAATGTCGATTCTAACTTCCTCCTTTGGAGTAGCAGTGCCGTATATGGTAACCACATCACCCCTGGCGGGATGTTCTGGTCTTATGCTAAAATCTAAGACTTTAGCACTAACAGTTGTAGCACCAAGTATAAGAAAAATAAAAATTATTGGTAAAATTTGCTTCATCATCTTCTCCTCCACAGCGTTACAATTGCCAGAGCTACAACTGCTATCACAGCTTCGAATCCCGGAATCTGCCACCATGGTTTCTGTGCAGGAGTTATTGGTGGGGCTGTAGCAGTTGGAGTTTCTATGGGTGTCTTAACCGGTGTAACGGTTGGTGTTGGCGTTGGTGTTACGGCTGGCGCAACAGCCTTTACGGCTATAGCAAATACGCTGAACGATCCTATTTCGGACTTGTAGTAGTAGTTGTTTTCATCCTCACCGGTAAGTTCCGTCTTAAGCTCCTTCCATCCATTGCGATACTCCATCAATACTACGTTTTTTGGATCGTAGCCCTTCTCTGCGAGCCAACTCTTAGAAACTTTAAACACAACGTATCCGGATGGCTCAACTTCTATGTTGGTTCCAAACTTCCTGAACGTTATGTCAATGTAACCGTAAACATCTTTTGTAGGTGGCTTGGGCACACCGGTCGGTAGTGATTTTAGCTTCGAAACGACTACATCGAGTGTCATCCTTTCTGGAACTTTGATGACTACCGAAAGCACACCGATCTCTTTCGCCTTAGTCGATGGAACTTCTATCTTCATTTCAACGTTTGCTGGAATCGTCAAAGCTTCAGAATATGTAACCTCCGCCTTTGGTGGTGGTGAGATTACGTATCCACCGCCTCCACCACCTATGTGTCTCGGCGGAGGCGGAGTAACGGTTTTAATTTCTACTGATGCCCAGTTGAAAGCCACAACCCTCTGTGAAGAGTTGCTCGTGTTCCAAGCGGCGACGTATAGATAGTATTCCCCGTCTGACATTCCCTTTAGCAGTATCTTAAAGTTGTAAGTCGTTCCAGTAACACCCCTGTCCACGCTAAAACCAACGGTATCCGACGGGAACGCGTTGAGCCACTCTCTTATGGTAGTAGCGTTAACATTTTTCAATCCAACTCCGGCAATCTTAAAGCCCTTAACCAGCTCCGCTTCCTGTGAAGCTGAACCCACCTTTGCCGTAAGGTTCGTTGTAGTCTTTGTGCCACCACTGCTAAGTTTAAATGTAACCGTGGCATCTTTTCTGATTAATACGGCCACATACGTGTATTTCGCGTTGTCATTTCCTCCCAAGATCTTGAACTCTCCTTCCAAGTATTTGATTTCATCCTTGGAAGATCTCTCAATCGTAGAATCAACGCTTAAGCTTGACTTATGCTCCAAGACTTCAAACACCGTTGCGGAAACGAACGTAACGTTTTTATCGGAAGAGCTGTTGAGCAACGCAACGACAACGTAATCTCCGGGGCTAAGAGTGTCAAATGAAACGGTTGCTTTTCCGTTAGTATCGAGAGTTATAGTCTTATTTTGAACAGCACCGTTGAGCAAGTCTCTTAAGGGTTGTGTGTCTCCATCAACCGCTGAAGCTAAGGCATCCTTTAGCTGGGTGGGATACGTTTTGACCAAATAGACGTAAGCGGTTTCATTTGCGATATCTTTCGTTCCATCTATTTCGGCTGTTACGTTATCTCCTTCATAGTATATGGGATGTTTTGTGAACGGATAGTTTACCACATAATCTTCGTATCTTTGAATTTCGTTTGTTGTTATTCTTACGGTCTTGTCGCCTTTCGTGTATTGAGTACTGTTGATTCCGTTATACACGAACTTCATGGTTGGGATGGGCACATCACTTCCACCAGTCATTTTAATCCAATTTTCGGGCTTTAGAACGGTTAGACTTTCATTGTAGGTGTTGTTGAATATTTCAACCTTCACGAGCGGTTCTGCTGATACCGGTAGGATCAATAATAGCAGCAGCAAGATTAGGAGGTATTTAGTTCTCATAACAACCACCATTTTAACCTTAGAATGAACTATAAAAAATTTTGGGTTCCTTCTATAAAGACTAAGTAACTTGGAAAAGTTTATCCAGATCAAAAGTGGGCCCGCGGGGATTTGAACCCCGGACCTTGCGCTTATCAGGCGCACGCTCTAACCAGGCTGAGCCACGGGCCCTAACGATAATACGGTTTAGAGCCGGATACTTAAATCTTTTGTTAGCTTTCAATTACTCAGGAAAAATAATATAAACTTGATAAATCAATAGAAATTTGCTATCAAATACCAAAAGTATTTTTAACCAGTCATACTATGCGGTTCGTGGAGCTGAAGATCTTAGATACGACGCTTAGAGATGGAGAGCAAACTCCGGGTGTCTCGCTTACTGTGGAACAGAAGTTGCTGATAGCGAGAGCCTTAGATTCGTTGGGAGTAGATATAATCGAAGCAGGAACGGCTATAGCGTCTGAGGGCGATTTTAAGGCGATTAAAGAGATCGCCAACGCTGGATTGAATGCTGAAATTTGCTCTTTTGCGAGAATTAAGGAGATAGATATAGATGCTGCTGCGGATGCCGATGCAGATTCTGTTTTCATGGTTGCTCCATCATCCGACATCCACATCAAGAGTAAGTTCAGGAATAAGACGAGAGAGGACGTAATCGATATGTCCGTTAAGGCCATTGAATACGCCAAAGAAAGAGGTTTGATCGTCGAATTTGGTGCTGAGGATGCTTCGAGAGCCGATTTGGAGTTCGTTAAAGAGTTGTTCAGGCATGCGGTCGATGCCGGGGCTGATAGATTGACTTTCGCTGACACCGTTGGAGTTCTTACGCCTGAAAGATGCGAAGCCATAATGAAAGAATTGTCGTCGGAGTTCAAGGTGCCGATCGCCTTCCACGGACACGACGACTTCGGTTTGGCCACTGCAAACACGATTTACGCTGTAAAGGGAGGAGCCAAGGAGATCCATGTGACGGTAAATGGGCTTGGAGAAAGAGCCGGAAATGCCGCTTTGGAAGAGGTGGTAGTAGCCTTGGAGGTTCTTTACGGCATAAAGACGAAGATAAACATGAAGAGAATATACGACACGTCCAAGCTCGTGGAGAAGCTAACCAGAGTGGTTATTCCTCCGAACAAGCCGATAGTTGGAGAGAACGCCTTCACTCACGAAAGTGGAATACACACATCCGCAATCCTAAGAAACTCCGCAACGTATGAGCCTATATCTCCGGAGATGGTGGGGAGAAAGAGGACAATAGTTTTAGGCAAGCACGCTGGAAGGGCGAGTGTAGAAGCGATAATGAAGGAGTTGGGCTACAAAGCTACACCAGAGCAAATGAAGGAGATCTTAGCGAGGATAAAAGAGATCGGAGATAAAGGAAAGAGAGTTACGGATGCAGATGTCAGGACGATCATTGAGACGGTTCTGCAGATAAAGAGGGAGAAGAAGGTAAAGCTGAAGGGTCTGAACGTTGTCTGCGGAAAGGACATAATTCCGACTGCGAGCATAATACTCGAAATCGACGGAAAGGAGTTCGTTGGAGCTGGCGTTGGACTTGGCCCGGTAGATGCGGCTATAAACGCGATTAAGGAAATAGTGTCCGAGTTCGCAGACATAGAGCTCGTCAGCTACCACGTAGATGCAATAACTGGCGGAACCGACGCGCTCGTGGATGTGATAATTCAGCTTAAGAGGGGGGACAAGATAGTAACGGCAAGAGGAGCGAGAACGGACATCATCATGGCATCCGTCGAAGCCTTCATCGAAGGTCTGAACATGCTAATTTAATTCTTTAAGGAAATGTTTAAGTATTCTTACTCCAAACACTTTTATTGATGGACTACGGAAAGGCCTTCCTGCTCATGATCATCGTATTTGCTTTGGGTGTTTTGGTTTTACCCTCCACTCTCACCATGTTTGCGGGAGAGCACTATTGGTATAACTTAAGCGGAACAGGAAACGATGTTCCTTGTGTTAAATGTCATGCGGATGTTCACGAGGAGCTTCAGTTGAGCGCTCACAAGGATCTCAAGTGTGAAGACTGCCATAGGGCAAACAAAAGCATAACCTACGCGAGCGTTAATGGGGCTTACTATAACTATACTCCCGGAAAGGAGGCTCACGCTGCGAGTTGTGTCGCTTGCATGATGTGCCACCAGATCAACGCTTCCCAAGCTTCGAGGGTGCCCGGTCCTTATGCCGGAGGATTTAACGTCACGCTTTTTGGAGTTTCATCTCCCTACAACTATTCCAACTCCACATGCAACGGTCTGTATGAAGCACACAACTCGCTGGTTGCTCATGCGATCGCAAAGGCTAACAACAGTTCGCTACTCTTAGATTCGAGCGAAGCTTGCTTGGCCTGTCATGCGAAAATGGAGATAAGGATGAACTTCAACGTGAGCACTGGTATGGAAATCTACGCCAAGGATGTAGTTCTCGGCCCGAGCACCTTAACGGGATTCAACGAATCTCAGGTGGATATTACCGGTTTAGCAATTACCGGTTTCAAGAAGGTTACGGAGGTTAAGGGATCATGAAGTCTTGGAGTATAGCTATTATCCTTGTTATAGCTACTGTCGGACTGTTGCTGTCCAACACCGAAGTCGTCAGCGTCTTCAAGGGAAGTCATTACGTTACGGATATTTCTGGAGATGGGAACGATGTCAACTGTTCAGCTTGTCATAAACATGTTGCCGAGGAGATGGCGATAACGAGAGCTTTACACGGCCCTCACTGGGATTTAAGCTGTGAAGATTGTCACAGGTTTAACGGGAGCGGGATAACCTTCGCTACGGCAAATTCAAGCGGGGCATTCCCCGGTAAGCAGGCTCACGCTGCTTACGTTCCGAGCTGTTTGGACTGTCACGGCGGTAACGGTGTAGACATAATAAACGTTACCGGGACTTTGGTTCACGCTCCGCCAGCAAGAGCTTTCAACGTTACGACGAAGGTTAACGGCAGAAACGTCACGGTTATAAGCTCGATCCCTTATGCAACCGCGCACAAGCAGTTCGTAGCTTACTGTGAAAACATGGGAGATGAGAACTTGGCTTGTTTGGCTTGTCATACGAACTATTCCGTAAGCATAGCTTATGAGTATAACTACAGCCTTAGCTATACATTGGTTGGATGGAGCTTTTATAGCTTTATTCCGAGTGGTCTCAGACAATTTGAGGTAAACGTAACCAAGCGATCGGTTTTCAGCGGGAAGCATGAGTTTATTCCCATCAAACCGGTATGTAAGATAAACTGCTCGAAGTGTCATCTCAACATATACTTGGGCCTTATCAACGGTAAACATGCACCAATATATTCCGCTTGGGGTTCTACAAACTTGTGGGGCCTTCCGAGGTATCATCTCTCCTCACCGAGCAAAATAAATAATTCATACTGTTACGAGTGTCATGACCTTTATATATATGCGAAGTTGGATCCCTCTGCAAATACGACTTACGATCTCTCTGATGCCGTGCCATTTACAAACTCGACAGAAGTTCACTGCGCTGAGAAGGTCTCATGCCTCACTTGTCATGGCTACGGTAAGCCCTATGATCTTCTCAGTGGATATTTGAATGGATCCATCTCTCCAAAGACAAGAGGCCCTAGATTTGATCTATTCGGGCACGAGGACTTGATAAATTCGACCGCATCTAAGCCGAGGATGTTCCACGGTGACGTATGTATGGGCTGTCACATGGCATCTCTTCACGGCCCACCGAGATGTTCATACTGTCATGCAAAGGGTAGCGTAAGTGTTTACATAGAATCCGAACCCTCTGGCTACGCTCAGAATGCTCGGTAAACTCATACCATTCTATCTAACTGCGATTTTTTAACTTACATCTGCATTTTAATTTGGACGTTGTAGTAACCGTTTTATACCTTATTATCATAACAATAATTTGAGCATGAGAATTTCGATCATGATCGTTTTGGTTTTGGTTGGACTGGTTTTTGCGATTAGTGTGAACACTGTTTCGGTTTTTCGGGGTAGTCATTATGTTACGGATATTTCTGGAGATGGTAACGATGTTAACTGCACGGACTGTCATACTAGAATAGCTCAGGAGCTTTATTCCAATCCAAACGCTCCGCACTACGATCTGAGATGTGAAGATTGTCACAGGTTTAATGGGAGCGGGATAACCTTCGCTACGGCAAATTCAAGCGGGGCATTCCCCGGTAAGCAGGCTCACGCTGCTTACGTGCCAAAATGCTTGGATTGCCATGGGAAGGGTGTGTGGCTGATCAACAGATTTGGTCAACCAGCCTATGCTCCTCCAGCGAGAGCATTCAACCTTACGCCAGTTCCATATTACACCGCTCACAAGCAGTTGTTCGAATACTGTAAGCAGTTGGGAGATGAAAACTTGGCATGTCTGGCATGTCACACCAACTATTCCGTTGACATGACGTTCGGATACCATTGGAACATCGTGTTCTCTTCGAGTAGCTGGACACCTTCGGTCACCATAAACGGAACTAGGAATTATGTTGTCAACGTTAATAAGAGCTCGATTTTCAGCGGGAAGCATGAGTTTATTCCTATCAAACCGGTATGTAAGATAAACTGCTCGAAGTGTCATCTCAACATATACTTGGGCCTTATCAACGGTAAACATGCACCGATTTACTACGATTCGAGGTGGGATTACAACACCAGCACATCAACGTATGAAAACGGTTGGGATTTTCGTAGGTATCATAGCTTAGCCACTTCACCTTCAACACTCAATGTGTCATGGATAAATAATAGCTACTGCTATCAGTGCCATTATTCGGTTAAAGTTAATTTGACAACCGCTGCTGGCATTAAGCTTCCTCCAAAAACCAATCCTTTAACTGCAGCATCTAAAGGACTTGTTCATTGTGCAGAGAAAGTTTCCTGCCTAACTTGCCACAGAAACTCCACTGTATGGTGGTTGGATCCATATTATGCATTTCTGAACGCTACACGATCATCACCATCTGATGCACCCGATCATGAGGCACTCATTAATGAAACAGCGAACTATCCGAGGTTCGTTCACGGTGATGCGTGTATGGCATGCCATGATGCGAGTAAACATAGTAGTGGCTGCGGAAGCACTTGTCATGTAGGATATCAGTCTACTTACGTGTATTCTGAACCTTAGATATTCGATAATACGGAAACGAGCAAATCTAAATAATTAATAAAATAAAATTAATTTTTAAAAATAAAAATTTAAGATATCGCCTTTATCGATACGTTTATCGGAACGAATTCCGTTGGAGTTGCGTTGTTACCATTTATGGCCCAAGCGACTATCCTGTATTCTCCTGCTGTATTAGGAACGAAGGATATTGTTCTCTCATCTACTGGCTGTGTTAAGTAGTCTCTCCAGATCTCGACTCCGTTCACCGTTACGTTACCCAGCGTAGCGTTGACGAATGTCACCTTCAGGTATATCGGCTCTCCAACGTAAATTCTTCCCTTTGTCAGTATGTCCATCTCAGCCTTCGGCATTGCTACCTTAGCCCAGATACTAACGTTCACGTTGAATACAGTAATATTAACCGACGTATTGGCGGTCAGACCATCGTCATTCTTCGCTTCGAAAATCACGGTAACGTTAGTTTTACTGTCAGTTAAATCATACTGCGGAGCGAACTTGAATATCACACCATTATCGAAGTCTTGTAGCATTGCAACATACGTTCCCTCCTTCGCGTTCAGAACATCGAACGTTACGTTATACTTCGAACTGCTGTCAACGTAAACCCTGATTTCGGTGGTATTTCCTTCGTAGACGGTTGTCGTGTTCTTATCAGGCCAAATTTCGAGCCACTTCTCAAGATCGTGAACAGTAACCTGAACATCCTCCTTAGCAGTTGCGTTGTATTCGTCATTAGCCACAAACTCGATCGTAAATGTCCTTGTTCCGCTTTCGACGAAGTTAACGCTCGGCATCCACTTCAGCATCCATGTCGTCGAGTTCATCTGTTTGAATATTCCAGCTATCGGAGCGTTGTATTCCAAGCTGACGCTGTGTCCATCTGGATCTCTAACGCTTATGGTTAGCACGAGCCACTCCCTCTCGTATATCTCCGTTTTTCCGGTTACGTTTATGATCGGCGGATTGTTAACGAAGCTCACGTATACTTCAAACATCTTGTGCACTTCCGTTCCGTTTAGATCGGTGTAGTTAAACCAGCAATCCGCAACCTTGAACTCTCCTTCCCTGTTTGACTTTACCATAACCGTGAAGTTCAGAATGTTGTTTGGTAGATCTCCTATGTCCCAGATCAGGACGTTTCCGTTTCTCTGGCAGTTCGGTTCGGTGTCAATCAGCGTAACGTTTTCGAGTTCAACCTTAAGCGTCGCGTTTCTCGCGACAATCTTTATTTCTTCGGCTATCTGAGAGTATATCTGCTTAAGATCGCTCTCGTTTGCTGCGAAGTAGTATTTTCCTCCAGTTTTTTCTGCTATCGCTTGAAGAGTTGCCTCATCCGCTCCGCCGTATCCGATTGTGTAGATCTTGTATCCCCTCGCAACCGCATCGTTCACAGCATTCATCGGATCTGGTCCCATGTTCCACCAGCCGTCGGAGAGCAGAATTATTACCTTGCTCGCGTTCAATCTTGCGTTTGCGTTGAGCTCGTCGATCGCCAACTGCAGTCCGTAGCCCATTGGAGTTCCGTGCAGAGCTGTTAGACTGTCTATTGCAGACTTCACATCCGATTTGTCGTCGGTGAGATGCTCGACTACCTTAGTGTAATCCCACCAGTCGTCGTAGTATGATGTGAACTCAACCAATGCAACTCTATCGTCTTCACCGAGCAAATCTACAAACGTTTTAGCAGCTGACTTCGCAAGTGTCAGTCTTTCAGGAGGTAGCTCGACGCAGAATATTCTCTCCGCAGTTGATCTGCTCGACCTCTTTGCGAAGACTTCGTATGCTCCCGGTGGGATGTTCTTCCACCTCACTGTGGAGTAGCCGACCTCAACTGGGAACATTTCGTGTGTATTCTTGTTCATTAAATATGCTCTGAACTTGTCCCTGCGATCGTATAGGTCGAGAGGCTTCTGCAACATCACCTCCACATCTGATGTTTCGTTGAGTGTGAATTCCCCGATCTTCGAGTATGTCTCGTTTAAAGTTACGTATTGCGGCTTGGTGATTATGTTGCCCCACCTCAACATCGATCCAGAGCAATCCATGACTAAAACGACATCAACGGGAACAGTTTTCACGGCACTCTTGCCATCGATCGTGATCGTGAACTCCGCTGGCTTACCTACGATTCCCTTTTCAGTCGTTACTGCGACATTTATGGCCATAGCTGGAGCTGTCAGCGTGATTAGAGCGATCATCGTTATAGCGATTCGTCTTATCATGTTCATCACCTCCATATAGAGTAGCACTGCATTCTATATAATCCTTATTGTTATTATAATGATGAAAATTGCGATCGCAAAACAAACTTAAAATATTGCGATGCAGAATGCTCAGTCATGAACCAAAAGATTTTGCTGGGTTTGGCTTTGGGCGTTGCGATCGTTCTGATAGTCGTAGCCTTTAGCATGAGCATTTCACCCTACATTTCAGTTTCAGATCTTGTTAAAAAGCAAGAGGCTTACGGAGTTCAAGTGGTTGGAACAATAGTTCCCAATTCTACCGTCATCACGGATAGGGGGATGCATTTTAAGCTCACCGACGGTAAAAGCACGGTTAAGGTTTTCTGCGATCACATGCCCGCAAACTACAGAGAGGGTGTTCAGGTGGTCGTAGTTGGCGATTACTACAACGGAACTCTCCACGCTACTCAAGTTCTCTTCAAGTGTGCGAGTAAATACACCTTGTTCGGCTAATTTTAAAATTTCAAAAAAGCTATATATTAGATTTACATAGCGAAGTCCATGGGTAAGCTAAAAATTTTGTTTCCACTGGTTATACTGATAATAGCTTTGATTCCAGTGAGTGCCAGCGATATACAAAGATGTGCCATGTGTCACTCTAAAATAGCTCAAAACTTCACGAAATCTCTTCATTATACTAACCTCGGAATGATTGAAAAGTGGAATCAAGGGGCTGGAAAGGACTTCAACATGCCGTTTCCAGAGTTCTGTATGAAGTGCCACATCGAGAACTGTTCTACGTGCCATCCCGTGCACAAGGCATTTCCTAACATGACTACTTGTATCGACTGTCATCACAAGAGGATCGGTGTTAACTACATCGGATACCTTGCAGGAATGACCGAAAAGGGCCCTTATCCGGATGTTCACTATCAGCACAACCTCACGTGCTTAGACTGCCACAGCATTGAGGAGATCCATGGAGATGGAAACAACTACACTATGGCCTATTCTGCAGTGAAGGTGAGATGTGAGGACTGCCACATGAACGAAAGTGCTGTGATTAAGGGAATGAAGCCAAAGCAGTTCGATCCGACGATTTTGCCGCACAAACTACATAAAGATATAGTCTCCTGTTACGCATGCCACGCTGGATGGTATCAGACGTGTGTGAACTGTCACTTTGAACAGAAGAAGCCTGAAAAGACGACGATAAATGAATTCCACTTGGTTAAGGGGCCGGACGGAAAGCTCTACCCAGCATGTAGCATGTTCGTGTTCTACGGAGACAAAGCTTCCTACGCTTGGTGTTTGATCCATCCGCACACGATAACCAAGGAGGGAAGGAAGTGTGAGGATTGCCACACGAACACCAAGGAAGTCTTCTGCGTTGGAGCACCAGGTAGAGTCATCGGGCCACCGAACTCGGGCTTTGCGAATCCACCAGACAAGCTCGTAGTCAAAGTTCCGATTCTGAACATATGGATAGACACGGGCATGCTTGGAACGCTGATAATCGGAGCGACTCTTGCGGGCATATGTCTGCACTACCTTAAGAGGAGAATTACGATGGGAGGTGAGTAGTTATGGGTGGGCATGGTGATGGAGAGTATATAGAGGTTCACAGGCAGCATCTCCTTTACAGAGTCACCCATTGGGGTATAGTTATAACGGGATGGATAATCGGTTTCACCGGGCTCAGATTGGGCGGAATATGGGGAGTTAACATTCCAAGCGATTACGAACTCGCTTTGAAAATACACGTATACACCGGACTTGTCTTCGCGTTCTTCTGGGTTCTCATGTTTCTTCAGCTCATAACACATGAATGGAAATGGTTCGGATTCCACAGATTTCCGTATTCCATAAAGTTCCTAATAGCGGAGAGCTTGGCTTGGCTCGGTTTAGGGCCACATGTTGAGGATCCGAGATGCTACGATCCGAGGAAGGGTGATTACAGAGAGAAGATCATTCCAACGGAAGTTACGGTTCCATGGGCATATATAGCCTTGACTCTGATAATGGGTCTAACCGGATTGCCACTCTACTGGCCGGAATACTTCCATCCGATAATAGCGATAGCCAACAAGTATGCACCGATCTTCGGATTGAGCAACGGCGTAGAATTACTCAGAGCTGTGCACAGGCTAGTGATGTTCATCTACCTGATGATAATGCTGATACACGCCTACGCGTGCTTCGTGTTCGGAGTCGTAACGTCGATGATCACCGGAAAGAGAAAGGAAAGAATCTGCAAGTGATTCTATTTTTTTAATTTTTCGAGTTTCGAATGGTTAAATAAATAAACACACCACCGTTTGTGTCTCTATGGAGATCGGCAACGTCCTGCTAATACTCTCCGCTCTGCTTTCCGCTTTGAGCATCTACGGATTTCTGAGAAAAGATAGGCTTGGACTCTACGCTTTGGTCGGCTACACCGTTACGATCTTGCTCGCTCTGTCGCTTCTCCTTTACTACTTCTTGGTTCACGACTTTAACGTCAAATACGTCTGGGAATATTCTGACGTAACTCTTCCGCTCATATATTTGATAAGTGCCGTTTGGGCTGGAAAGGAGGGATCTTTACTTCTTTGGGTCTCATTTTTAGCTGTAATGAACGTAATATTCTACCACACAAAGAAGGACAACATCGCTTTGGCCATATCATCTTCAGTCTTCTTATTCCTCGTCTGCGTTCTCGCTACGATATCCAATCCTTTCGCCCGGCTGGACTTCACACCTCCGAACGGCTACGGTTTGAATCCGTTACTCAGAACGATCGAGATGGTTCTGCATCCACCAATCGTTTTCTTGGCGTATTCGAGCATGACAATCCCGTTCGCGATAACACTGTCGGGTGTTTACAGAAGGGAGAGTTGGATAAGGGATGCGAGAAGATGGCTTCTCGTAACTTGGCTCTTCCTAACGCTTGGAATCTTCTTGGGAATGTGGTGGTCCTACAAGGTTCTGGGATGGGGAGGATTTTGGGGCTGGGATCCGGTTGAGAACGCATCTCTCCTTCCTTGGTTAACTGTGACAGCTCTTTTACATGGAATAATTGTCGAGGAGAGAAGAAAATCTCTCAAAAATCTGAACTATTGGCTGTGCGTTTTGTCCTTCGATCTCGTAATACTGGCAACTTTCATAACGAGGAGCGGAATAATAACATCCGTCCACGCATTTGCTGAGAGTCCGGTTGGAGAAGCTTATCTACTCCTCATAATCCTATCGACCCTCCTCGCATTCTCGCTGTGGATGAGAAGGAGAGATATCTTCGTTTCTCAGCACATTCCAACCCTAAGTAAGGAATATATGCTTTTCTTAAACATCGTTCTGCTTTTGATATCTACTTTCACCGTTCTCTTGGGAACCCTCGCTCAGATATCCGTCTCGGTTAGTAGAGCCTATTACGAATCGATCGAGTTACCTCTGATAGCGATAATAATACTGCTTTCTGGAATTTGCACGACGATGGGCTGGATCCTCGATAGGAGTAGATTTTCGGAAAGGATAAAGATCAATCTGGCCTTGGGTATCTTGGCGGGATTCATCGTTTTCTTTCTCAGCAAAGCTTCGATACTGAGCGTCGTTGTGGCGATCTGCGTCTTCTCTTTAATTGGCCATATTACTGACATAAACACCAGCGGAAGGAGGCTCGGAGGCTACATTGCTCATATTGGAGTGATGTGCCTACTCATAGGAGCGATAGGTGCTTGGGTATATGGGGAGAACTACAGCGTAACCCTCGACATCGGACAGAAGGCGAAGTTGGACTCGATCGAGGTTAAGTTGCTCGATGTTGGAATGAAGGAGGAGACGGACAAATTCGTCATCATAGCCAAACTCTGGATGAAGGTTGGTGGGCAAGAATATATCCTCTATCCGAAGGATTACGTCTATAAGATCATGCGTCCCGACAGGATAGTCTCGGTCGTTGACATAGTCTCCACACCACTGAGAGACATCTACGTCGCGATGCCGAGCTTCATGCACGGATTTTACTTCGAAATTCATATAGTTCCTCTAATAGCCTTCGTGTGGCTCAGCATGGTCTTGCTGACGTTTGGAGGGATATATGCGATTGTTAGGCGGTAATCTGCCTAAACTTCTGAAATAGAGTAAAATTAACAGGCAAGATTACTGTGTGATCTTCAACTCGATCTTTGAGATCTCAGTATCGACGATCATGAACGCCACATACATAAGCAGAAATGCGGTTATTACCATCCCCAGGGGCATCCCGATCTTCAGCCCGATCTGAGCTGTAGAGGGATGGAGGGAGAAGAATATCCTGGTTGAGATGTAGCTCAGCGGAATCGTTACATATGCGAATATTGCGAATATGCTCGAAACCTTTGCCTTCTCTTCTGCATCATCTATCGATGCTCTTAAAGCGAAGTATGCAGCGTATGCGAACCACAGAATTAGAACTGTGGTCTCTCGAGGATCCCAGTTCCAGTATGATCCCCAAGCAACCTTTGCCCATATAGATCCGCTTATCAGTGCGGCCGTGATCATGAAGAATCCGACCTTCGCAGAGGATGACGCGATTATGTCCCACTTGATGTCTCTACTCCTCAAAAACACGATCGCAGATATCATTGTGACCGTGAAGGCTGTAAAGGAAGTAATTGCCGAGGGAAGGTGGAAGAATATTATCCTGTAGTTGTTTCTCAGCGTCGGTTCTGGGGATGGAGGAAGGTTCATTGCCTTGTAGATCCCCACTGCAAATAGGATAAGTGCCAAAATCATTAAGATTCCGGCTATCTTTTTCATAGCATTCAGGCAAATTTAAAGTTATTTTAATTTTATTATTTTAAAGGTTTAGCTGTCCTGCAAGAGTTCTGAATGTAAATACTTACGGGGTTAGTTGTCTCCACTCTATTTTGAAGAATCAATCTTAAATTGAACCTCTCCGTGAAGCGGAAGTCAGGTGGGTTGGTTAGCCACATCGAAAACGTTGTTTAACTTGCGACGAATCGGTGGATATGCGGATGTTCAATACCTTCACAAAGAGAGAAGAAGAGCTAAAGCTCGAAAGAACCGTCAGAATCTACGTCTGCGGTATTACGGCTTACGACTACTCCCACATAGGTCACGCGAGAACTTCTGTATTCTTCGATACCCTTAGGAGGTTCTTGGAGTTCAAGGGTCATAAAGTAATCTACGTCCAAAACTTCACGGATGTCGACGATAAGATCGTTAGGAGGGCTGTGAAGGAGGGAAAGACTCAGAAGGAGATAGCTGAGAGATTTATCGAAGAATACTTCAAGGACATGTCCGCTCTGAACGTTAAGAAAGCTGACCATCATCCCAAAGTTACGGATCACATCTCCGATATCATATCGGCCGTTCAGAAGCTCATAGAAAAAGGGTTCGCTTACGTTGTGGATGGGGATGTCTACTTCCATGTTCCTGCATTTCCCTCCTACGGAAAGCTTTCGGGCTTCAGTTTGGAAGAGCTAAATAGACACAGGATCGAGCCGGATCCAAGGAAGAAGGACGTTAAGGACTTTGCGCTGTGGAAATCGGCGAAGGAAGAAGATATCAAGGCTAAAGCCGTTTTCGAGTCCCCATGGGGGTTGGGAAGGCCAGGATGGCACATAGAGTGTTCCGTAATGTCAGCGAAATATCTCGGAGTGCCGTTCGACATTCACGGTGGTGGGAAGGATCTTATCTTCCCGCACCACGAAAATGAAAGAGCTCAGAGCTATGCACTTTTTGGAGTTGAGCCCGTTCGCTACTGGATTCACAATGACTTCGTGACGATAAAAGGGGAGAAGATGAGTAAGAGTCTCGGCAACATAGTGAGGATAAGGGATGTTCTTAAGAGGTTCGATGGGGAGGTTCTGAGATTCTTCCTGCTCTCGGCACATTACAGAAGCCCGCTCGATTATAGCGAGAAAGCTTTGGAAAGAGCTAAGAAATCTTACAACTCCCTAAAGAATTCATTGGAGCTTTTAGACATGGAGATTGCTTATCTGAAGACTTTTGGAGAAGATAGAACTCCGGTAAACTCATATGCTACCGTAGACAGCTTTTTCCGTAGGTTCATCGATGCTCTCGAAGAGGACATGAACACGCCGAAGGCTTTAGCAACATTACACGAATTTTCGAGCTTTGTAAACAAGAATGTCGCCAATATGAGCCTTGAAGAGCTTGAATATTGCTTTAATATGTTTAAGCAGCTCTGCTGGACCCTCGGTCTGTTTGAGTCCTACAAGCGAGTTCCGGCACTTCCTCAAGATGTGGCTGAACTTATCAGGGAAAGAGAAATCGCAAGAAAGGAGAGAGATTTTGAAAAAGCCGACGCTATAAGGAGTAAATTCAGAGAGATGGGCTACATACTTATAGATACGCCAAAAGGAACGAGGTGGAAGCTGATAAGATGACGAATTCTGGGAAAGATTTTTAAATCTTTTAGTTAGACTACTGCTTGGGATAGACATCTTACTACCATTGTTACTAATTTTACAGCATTAAAAATTTGAGGGGGTGATTCTAAATGAGGGTATGGTTGATAGGTGCTTATGGAATCGTATCCACAACGGCGATGGTTGGAGCAAAGGCATTGGAGAAGAATCTGATCGACAAAACTGGCTTGGTTTCAGAATTGCCATGCTTCAGCAAGCTTTCCGAATACGTTCCTCTGAAGTTCGAATTTGGAGGGCATGACATAAGACCCCTTCCAACGGCTTACGATGCCGCATTGGAGCATTGGGAGATGAACCGCCATTTCGACAGGCCGATACTCGACGCCGTTGCAGACGATTTAAAGAGGATCAAGGCATGCAAGGGAACAGCTTTGAACTGCGGGGAGGGAATAAAGGAGTTGGGTAAGTTGGAAACGCTTGAGGACGAAGGTCTAACGCTCAAGGAGATAGTTGAGAGGATCGAGAAGGACATGAAGAGCTTTGCGGATGACGAGACTGTCGTTATAAACGTAGCTTCAACTGAGCCTCTTCCGAACTACAATGAAGAATACCACGGCAGTTTGGAGGGATTCGAGACTATGATAGATGAGGACAAAAAGGAATATGCGAGCGCGAGCATGCTTTACGCATACGCAGCTCTAAAGCTTGGATTGCCGTATGCGAACTTCACACCGAGCCCGGGTTCGAGCATCCCCGCTCTGAAGGAGCTTGCGGAGAAGAAAGGTGTTCCTCATACTGGAAACGACGGTAAGACTGGTGAGACGTTGGTCAAGACCACGCTCGCTCCGATGTTCGCATACAGAAACCTCAAGATATTGGGCTGGATGAGCTACAACATCTTAGGAGACTTCGACGGGAAGGTTCTGAGCCATAGAGAAAACAAGGAGAGCAAAGTCATCAGCAAGGACAGAGTTCTTGAGAAGATGCTCGGCTATTCGCCATACAGCATAACCGAAATCGAATACTTCCCAAGCTTGGTGGACAACAAGACCGCGTTCGACTTCATACACTTCGAAGGTTTCCTTGGCACGAGGATGAAGTTCTACTTCATCTGGGACGGAATCGATGCTATCGTTGCTGCTCCGCTCATACTCGACATCGCCAGATTCTTGCTGTTCGCAAAGAAGAAGGGAATTAGCGGAGTTGTCAAGGAGATGGGATTCTTCTTCAAGAGCCCAATGGAGACTAACATCGTCAACACGCATCAGCAGTTCGAGATTCTGAAGAAGTGGTTCGCCGAGCTTGCCGAAGGTTAAAATTTTTATTAATCGAAATCTTTAAAAGTTGTTCTGTCTATCGGTTTAAGGCCAATAACGGCTTTTTTTATGGTGAATGCTATGATGCAGGATATGGTGTATAAGGGAACGACGACAGTGGGTTTAGTTTGCAAGGATGGAGTCGTGCTCGCAACGGAGAAGAGAGCGACGATGGGAAACTTCATAGCAAGTAAGAGAGCTAAGAAGATCTACAGGATAGCGGACAGAGTTGCGATGACTACAGCTGGAGCGGTGGGAGATGCACAGTTTTTGGCGAGGTTGATTTCGGTTGAGGCTAAGCTCTACGAGATCAGAAAGGAGGAGAAACCGACGATAAAAGCTTTGGCTACTTTGCTTTCGAACATCCTCAACTCCTACAGGTTCTTTCCATACCTCGTTCAGTTGCTCGTCGGCGGAATAGATGTCAGAGGACCAAGCATATACTCCATCGATCCGATAGGTGGAGCTATAGAGGAGAAGGACATCGTGGCAACTGGCTCCGGTAGCTTAACCGCATACGGAGTTCTTGAAGATAGATACACCCCGGATATGAGCGTTGATGAAGCAGTAGAGTTGGCAGTGAGAGCCATATATTCAGCAATGAAGAGAGATTCTGCTTCAGGTGATGGTATGGATGTCGTTAAGATAACGAAGGATGAATACGTCGAACTTAAGCCGGAGGAGATAGAGGAGATAATCAAGAGGTTCAGCAAAAGATGACGGGGGATAAGCTTAAGGATATCAAGGAGAAGGTTGTAAAATCTCTCCCCCCAAACATAAAAATTAAGGATGTAGAGTTTGAAGGCCCATTCTTAGTTATTTATGTCAAGAACCCTCAGGAGTTGGCTGAGGTTGACATTATAAAGAAGTTAGCCAAAGATCTGAGAAAACGAATCATAATTAGGCCTGACCCCAAGAGTCTGAAGCCGCCAGAGGAGGCTAAAAAGATAATCAAGGAGATCGTTCCAGCCGATGCCAATATCACGAACTTCTACTTCGACGAGGAGAACGGAGAGGTAATCATAGAGGCTGAAAAGCCGGGAGTAGTCATTGGAAAGGGTGGAGCGACTTTCAGAGAGATAATGAAAGCTGTAGGCTGGAGTCCGAGAGTCGTCCGAACGCCCCCAATAAAATCTAAGACTATAGAGAACATCAGGAACTATTTGATCAGCGTTAAAGATGAGAGGAAAGAGATTCTGAAAAGGATAGGCGAGAGAATTCACAGGACGGTTCTGCACGAAGACAAATGGGTTAGGGTTACGTTCTTGGGTGGTTCAAGAGAGGTGGGCAGGAGTTGTTATCTGCTGCAGACACCTGAGAGCAAAATACTCATCGAGTGCGGGGTGAATGTCAGCAACATCCAGCAGTCTCCTTATCTATACGTGCCAGAGGTTCAGCCCCTCGACAGCATAGATGCTGTAGTGATCACGCATGCACACTTGGATCACTGTGGACTCGTTCCTCTGCTCTACAAGTACGGATACAGAGGGCCGATATATCTAACACCTCCAACGAGAGATCTGATGGTTCTATTGCAAATAGATTTCATCGAGGTGGCGGAGAGGGAAGGAACCGTAGTTCCATACAGCTCTCAATACATAAGGGAAGCACTTAAGCATACGATACCTCTCGATTACGGAGTCGTTACGGACATAGCTCCGGATGTCAGGCTGACGTTTTACAACGCCGGGCATATATTGGGCTCTGCAATAGCGCACTTTCACATTGGCGAGGGATTATACAACGTAGCGTTTACGGGCGATTTCAAATTCGAGAGGACGAGATTGTTCGATAAGGCCGAAACACATTTCCCTCGTTTGGAAGCTCTGATAATGGAAGCCACATACGGTGGTAGCCAAGACTTTCAGCCTACGAGGAAAGAAGCGGAAGAGAGGCTCATAGCGATAGTGAACGAGACGATCAAGAAGGGTGGCAAAGTTCTCATTCCTACCTTTGCAGTTGGAAGGAGTCAGGAGGTTATGCTCGTTCTTGAGGAGGCTATAAGGAACAAAAAGCTTGAGGAAGTGCCAGTTTATTTGGACGGGATGATCTACGAAGCTACAGCCATTCATACGGCCTATCCAGAGTATCTGAATGCAAATCTGAGAGATTTGATATTCCACCACGGCATAAACCCGTTCATAAGTGAGAACTTCGTTAGGGTGGATTCTCCAGCCAAGAGACAAGAGGTCATAGAGGATTCGTCGCCTTCGATAATACTAGCAACTTCGGGTATGCTGAACGGAGGGCCGGTGATGGAATACTTCAAAGCCCTCGCTCCGGATGAGAAGAACACGATAATATTCGTAGGTTATCAAGCTGAAGGAACCTTAGGTAGAAGAATCCAGAAGGGTTGGAGGGAGGTGCCGTTTCCCGTGGACGGAAGGAGGGAAGTTGTTAAAGTTAACATGCGGGTAGAGACGGTCGATGGATTCTCCGGTCATTCGGACAGAAGACAGCTGATGAACTACGTTAAGTATCTGAATCCTAAGCCTGAGAAGATAATAACGGTTCACGGAGATGAGAACAAGTGCATAGACTTGGCATCGAGCATTTACAAGACCTATAGGATCGAAACGAGAGCTCCGATGAACTTGGAGACTATAAGGTTCGTATGAAGGTTTTAAGTGTTGTAGGGCCATCGAATGCTGGGAAGACCACTCTGATAGAAAAGCTCGTCCCGATTTTGCAGAAGAAGGGTTTGAGAATCCTCGTAATCAAGCACGCTTTGAGATTTGAGGTGGATAGGGAAGGCAAGGACTCTTGGAGGATCTTCAATGCGGGGGCTGATGTTCTCGTTGCATCTTCCAAAGAGCTCTTTTATCGTGCGAGAATCGGAGATGATCTCGATCGAATTTGCTCGATGTTCAACTTTTACGACTTGATAATTACGGAAGGGTTCAGCAGGGCTTGCAAGGACAGAATAGTCGTCCTGAGAAAGGCTGAGGATGTCAAGAAGTTTGAATGTGGAAGGGTATTGGCCGTCGTATGTGACGAGAATTTGGAAGATTACAGATGCTTTAGATGGGATCAGATCGATGGGCTTGTTGAATTGATTTTGGATTGGCTTCGTCGTTGATAATGTTTCTAACAGCGTTGTATTTAGCTTGATGAAAAGAGGATTGAAAGCCGAGGGCTGAGACTGGAACGATGAAAATGAAAAATTAAATTAGGCCGTTGGCCTTTGCGAACTCTGCGACGTTCTCCGCTTGACTTCTGCTCCTCGCAACCTCTATGGGCACCTTTCTGAAGATCCTCTCGTGTAACTCCATCACATCTTTAGGAGGCTTCGTTATCAGGCTGACAAGGATTATTATCGCCATCGTCACGAAGAAGTTAACGAAGAACACTGGAACACCGCTTAAGGTCGCTCCAATCGCTCCGAAGATCCCTGGAGCTTTCGGATTGAACTCCCAGCCATAGATGAAAGCTTCGAGTATAACCTCAGAGATCAGTCCGTAAGCCATTCCTACGATTCCGCCTTCCTTCGTTATCCTCTTCCACCACAAGCTGAGTAGAAGGATCGGCCCGAATCCTACCGCTAATCCACCCCATGCCGTGGCTACCATTCCATAGACGAGCTTGCTTTCGCTCATCGCGTAGAATATTGCCACTATTGCCAGAGCTATGACTACTATTCTACCTATATTGACCATCTGCCTCTTGCCGAGTTCCATTCCCATGACCTTGTGGATTATATCTCTCGAAATGGCCGATGAAGCTACAAGAAGCTGAGAATCGGCTGTGGACATTATCGCAGCAAGAATTCCGGCTATTATGAATCCGGCCAGCCAAGAAGGCATCAGAGCCATAGCCATCGCTGGTATGATTCTTTCAGCATCACTAACTTGGACTATCCCCGCTTTCGCCAACGCGAATCCCAAGAATCCGGCGAAGAAAGCTCCCCAGAGAACTGCTATCGTCCAAAAGCCGCTTATGAATATTCCCGGCCTTCTAAGCTTTCTCGGATCTTCAACGCTCATGTATCTCGTCACTATGTGGGGCTGCCCGAAGTATCCGACTATCCATGATGCATAGCCTATTGCGAAGATCAGAGCCGCTAAGCCAGTGGCTCCTCCGAAGGGACTGAGATGCTTCGGGTCAACGCTCGCCATTACTTCCACCGCTTTATCGATCCCTCCAATCGCTGAAACCGCTACGATCGGGACGACTATTAGGGTTGCTACCATGAACAACGCCTGAATCACGTCAGTCCAGACAACGGCAAAGAATCCTCCTGTCAAAACGTATGCTGTAACGATTATCGCTGTTAGGATTATCGCCGTGCTTACATCTAAGCCAAAAGCCTGCGATAAGGCCTTTCCTCCTGCTTTGAACTGGGCTGAAACGTAGGCGGTCATGAAAATGAGGATTATTATCGCACCTAAGATTCTGATCAGCTTTGTGTCGTCCTTCAGTCTCGCCTCCAAGTAATCTGGAACCGTTATAGCTCTAAACCTTCCCGCATATATCCTGAGCCTCGGCCCTATTAGGACGTAGTCCGCTAAGGTTCCAAAGAGACAGCCTATAGCTGCCCAAAATGCTCCCAATCCAGTTGAGAAAGCTTGTCCGGGATAGCCGAGCATTAGCCATCCGCTGAAGTCGCTCGCCTTATCACTCAGAGCTGCAGCCAAAACCTTGACCTTCCTTCCTCCAACGAAGTATTGGTCTTCGGTCTTCGTGAATCTCTTTGCCCAGAAACCGATGTAGGCCAAAACTATTAGATAGACCACGAACCCAACCAGAACCCCGTTCATACTCCATCCTCCTTGATGAGTTCTTCGTCGTATCCCAAAATCTCGTCGTCAACGAAATACTCCTTTCCAGTTATCTTGTCCCAAAAGCCGTAGACGAACATCACTACTATCGCCAGCAGAGTCGGGATTATCAGCGTCGCCCACATGTCGCCGAAACCAAGCACATTGTATATATTTCTTGTCAAAATCGATCGATCGTGGTCAAGGCGATGAAACCGATGTTCAAGCCGGAAAATGTCAAGACCTTCGTTCTATATCCCTACCGTATATTCCACGTCAGACTGTTCTTCAAGAGAATTGTCGGCGGAGATAGAACGATGGACTACTTCGCATACGTCGATTGTTACAGGTGCTGTGTTGAAAGGGGAGACGGCATAATCGATCTGGTAGAAGTTGAGGCTGAGGAGAGGCAGACGATGGAGTTTTTGATAGATTACGATGAGGCCAAGAGGAAAGCCATAGAGAGCGCCATAACTTGGGGGAACTTCAGGGTGATCTCTTGGTGGCTACCTAAGGCTGAGATTTTGAGAGAGGTCGAAGCTTACAAGATCTTCTGGATTTTCGAGAGGAAAGGTAAGAAGATGATAATGGATAGCTTAACCAGAGAGGTCTTCGAAGGCTTTTTATAACCCCTCTCTGTCCATTGCTCTATGCCGATCTCCAAGGGAGACATCATAAGGATCAGCTATACCGCCAAGCTTGAGGATGGAACGGTCATCGATACGACGGATGAGAAAACAGCCAAAGAATTTGGGATATACAACGAGGACTACCGCTACGGAGATGTTTACGTAATCGTTGGGGAGGGAAACGTTGTAAAGGGGTTCGATGAGGACTTCGAGGGGAAGGAGGTAGGATACAAGGGAGAGGTGGTCGTTCCACCTGAGAAGGGATTTGGCGAATACGATCCTGAGAAGGTCGATACGATAAGTATAGCCCGACTTAAAGAGAAGCCGAGGGTCGGGGATAGAGTCAAGGTTGGAGACAGGATTGGTGTAGTCAAGAGGATTATCGGAAGGAGAGCAGTCGTGGACTTCAACCATCCTCTGGCTGGTAAGACGCTGATATTCGAATACGAGATCAAGGAGAAGGTCGAGGATACGGCAGGAAAGATCAAGGCCATATTCATGATCTACACCGGTAGGGAGGTCGACGTGAAGGTTGAAGGGAAGAAGGCGATCGTTGAAGTTCCGAGAGATTTTCACTTCATGCCATACGCCCCTCTTGCTAAGGTTTCGGCCTTAAACAGGATATTCAAATATCTGGATGTCGATGAAGTTGAGATCGTAGAGAGGCACAAGAAGGAAGAAATCCCAAGGTTCGAAGAAGTCGCGAAGGAGAAGGAGGATAAAGCAGAACAAGAAACTGAAAAAGCAGAGCAGACTGAAGAGGCAGAATCTAAGGCAGAAGAAAATCAAGATTGATTTTTTATCTATTTTGCAAAACTTAAAAAACGGTTTGTTATTCAATTCTATTATGAAGGTTCTCGTCGTTGACGCTGGTGGAAGAGGCAACGCCATAGCTCACGCTTTTTCAAGAAGCGAGAAGGTTAAGAAGGTTTACGTAGCTCCGGGCAACGCTGGAAGCGAATTCTTTCCGAAATGTCAGCACGTAAAAGAAGTTTCGTCCATAAGGGCTATAGAGGAGATCGTCAAATTTGCGAAGCAGAACGATGTCGATTTGGTTTACATCGGCCCCGAGGAGCCTTTGAGCTTGGGGCTTGTGGATAGACTTGAGGAGGAAGGAATTCCGGCTGTAGGGCCGAGGCAAGAAGCCACGATTCTTGAAGCGAGCAAGTGTTGGTGCAAAGACTTCCTGAGTAAAATCGGAGTGCCGATTCCCGAATACAAGAACTTTGACGATCCCGATGAGGCAAAAGAGTTCGTCAAGGAATGGTATGAGAGCGGGAAAGGTAATGTAGTAGTCAAGGCTGATGGATTGGCCGCTGGAAAGGGAGTTTTCGTCTGCGACAGCTTGGAGGAAGCTCTCTTCGCCATAGACGAGATAATGGTTAGGAAGAGATTTGGAAAAGCTGGAGATAGAATAGTCATTGAAGAGAGATTGTATGGAATTGAAGTCGCATTTACCGCTATAAGTGACGGAAAAACTGTAAAACCCTTCGGGCACGCGAAGGACTACAAGAGAGCTTTCGATCCAGACGATATCGACGGAATGAGGGAATTCTACATAGGATTCATGAAGAAGTTCATAACGAAGGCCGAAGCTGAGAAACTATTCAGGGAGGGAAAGCTGATCAATCCGAACACGGGCGGAATGGGTGCAGTGAGTCCGCATCCGAAGGTGAGCGAGGAGGTCGAGGCTAAGATCATGGAGATGGTTGTGGAGCCTGTGATCGACAGGTTCAAGAGCGAGGAGGGGAAGGTCTTCAAGGGGGTGCTGTATCCGGTCATAATGCTCGTCGAGGAGGATGGCGAAATCATTCCAAAGGTGCTTGAAATAAATGTTCGAGACTGCGATCCGGGAGCTGAGGCCAAGCTTCCTCGCCTTGAAACTGACATGGCGGACATAGCATGGGCAGTTATAAACGGCGAACTCGACAGTATCGATATCAGATTTAGCCCAGATTATTGCGTTGCAGTTTGCGCGGTAAGCGGAGCTCTAAAAGGCAGAGAGGGGCTGAAGCCGGGATATCCATCGGATCACTACACGAGCCAGCCGATCGAGGGGCTTGAGGAGGCTATGAAGGAAGCGATAATATATGCAAACGGAATTGCAAAGCCAAACGGCTATGTAACAACGGGAGGGAGAGTGCTTACGGTTGTTGGCAGAGGAAAGACACTCGAAGAGGCGAGGGAAAGAGCTTATTCGGCTATATCGAAGATCAGGTTCCCCGGAATGAGATACAGAAAGACGATCGGACTGCCGGACATTCCAGATTGATTTCTATTGATCCAGCAATAATGAACTATCTAAATCATGCACGGTAAGTAATAATCAAACCTATCACAAAACCCAAGATTGCTCCGGTATTCAAAAACGGCAACCCGGCATGAGGTCGATTGAACTTCTCGGCAACGGTAATCAAGGCAATCATACCTAATATTCCGCCCAGCAATGCAGTTAAAGCCGGAATCTTTAAAAATCCAATTGTCGGAGCTTGAACGAACGTTTGGGCTGAAACTACTAGTATGTTCGGAATAACCACATCCCCAACGCCTAAAAGCATCGGCTTGTCGTCTCTTCTGGGGATTATGAAGAGCATGGGTAAACCCATCTTGATCACTGAATCCGCCAAATCAACCATGTGTCCCGTTCTGTAAACCGACAGAGCATCGTAAATAGCCAGTATCGCCAACAGTATTATCACAGGCAAAGGCTCGAGGCTAATTCCGAACATCGAGGTAATTCCAGCGGCTAAAAGCAAAGCTGAAGCGTTTATGACGATCCAATTTGGCTTTTTGATTAGTAAAGCGATCACAACAATCGCAATTATCAGTGATAGACTACCCAAGAACGGAATAAGAACGTAATAGACCGAAATGAAGACCAAAAAATACATAAAAAATCGCAGGAACTTCTCACTTCTCTTAGCCATTATAAGAACGAAAGCCGTGAAGACCAATATCAAGCCGAAATATAAAAAAGAATTGGAAACGTCCGAAGGATTTTCGAAAACCCGCATTCCGCTTTCTTCATACTTCGGAATGCACGAAACGGCTAAGAGAGCCGTGATCGTATAGAGTAAAATGAAGATCCATCTCATGGTCTGTATCTGATGTAGATCTTTTCACCCTTCATCAAAGCCAATCTTAGGGATTTTCCGGCTTCCTTATCCTTTCTAACCTTGATTATTCCCTTCTTACTGACTGCAGCTGTAAACAGATACTCATCTCCAGCGAAAACATCCACAGTCTGCCCTTCCAAGCCTTCCGCGTGGATTATGTAGTGCTTGCCAGATTCCTCGACCTGAACTTCTCTCAGCTCTCCAGCAAGCCTGAGAGGTTGGACGTCCAGTTTCACCTTAAGCTCGTTCTCGATTCTCTTTATCCTTCTACCTCTTTTGCCCAATAGGTGAGGGATTTCCTCTTCAGGAACTCTGACGATAGCCCTCTTGTTGCTCAAAACCTCAACCTCGTATTCGGTGACGTATCTGCTGATGACTTCTTCTATCATCTTCTTTACTGCATCGAGCTCCTCTTGCTCAATAGGCATCACCACTACTTGCTCTCCGTAGGTGTAGATCTCATACTCAACCCTCTTTGTCTCGAAGTCGATCACTTCTATGACTGGTCTCGCAAGATCTTCTTCCATCATACCGTATGGAACCTTTACGGTGAAATTCAGCTCGTAAACCTTTTTGATCTTTCCAGCGTCGATGAATATGATGGTATCAACGACCTGTGGGATCACACCAAGTTCAACCCTTCCAATCATTCTCTGAATCGCATCTATTGGTCTCGTGGCGTGGGTAACTCCGATCATTCCAACTCCGGCTAAACGCATGTCAGCAAACACTTGGAAATCCGAAGTTCTCCTCAACTCATCGTAAATCGTGTAATCTGGCCTCACGAGTAACAGAACATCAGCGGTTAAGCTCATGTCACCTTCCAGAGGAGCATACTGCGTTATCTCATCTCTGACCATCAGATCCCTTGGGCTTTCCATCGTCTTCACTATGTATCCGTTTTCCATGAGGTAGTTTGCAACACTCGCTGCAAACGTTGATTTTCCGGCTCCCGGAGGTCCGGCGATGAGAATTCCCCTCTGCCTCTCTATGAACCTCCTTTTCAGCTCCTCACTTATTCCATACTCATCGAGCGTCACCTTGGCTATCGGTCGAACGGCTGTGATTTCCATTCTATCTGCAAAGGGTCTTTCTGCAATCGCTATTCTGAGATCCCTGAGCTGAACGACTATGACCCCCTTCCTCTCGATCTCGATGCTGCTATCCTCATCTTGCCTTGCGGCCTCTAATATCTCATGGGCTATCTGCTGTAGCTCCTCAAGAGTCATAGGCTCATCCCTTATCTTCACGAGCTTAAGCTGTCCTATCTTGCCCCGCTTTGCAAAAGGGGGAACCCCCTCCCTTAGATGAACGCTTGCCGTGTCTGGCGTGAAGAACTGCATTATTTTTGTCTCTTCAGGCTTTATTCTCTCCTGTGTTAAGAACATAGCTTTGATACCCTTGGCGACTGCAACGTAATACTGAACCCTGTCGCTCGTAATTAAAACAGCGTCTTCCTCTTCTGCAATCTTTCTGATCATGTTGTCGATCTCTCCACTCCTCGCAAGTCTTATCTGCTCCAGTGTTGGTCTTTCGCCTAAAAACAGGACATCAAAACCCTTCTTCTCAGCAATTTCTCTTATTCTACGAACCTCTTCAAGCCCCTGCAGGCCGGTCATCTTTCCAGCATTAGCCTGAGCTTCCAATTCAGCCAAAGCTGGTTCGGGAATTATGATGGTTCCAGCTAACTCACCACTTTCAAGCATCTGCGAGACTCTTCCGTCGATCAGAACGCTCGTATCTACAACGAATTTCATCTCAATATCACCAACCTACTCTAAAATTATAAAATCTTGCGCAACTATTTAAACGTTCTTATGAGCCTGACCCACCTTCTCGTCATGATCACAGTCTTCGTAGTTCTGCTGACGACCTTTTCGGGAAATACTCCCAGTAAGAAGTTCTTCAAGAAGGGTTGATTGGTTGCACCTATCAAGACGATGTCGAACTTCTCCGATTCTTCTGCAATCCTATTCACAACCCTCCGATCGACTACGAACTTCATCTTAACGTTTAAACCTTCAAGTGGCTTTATCGTCTCCTTGAACGCCTTCTCAGCTATCTTTCTATCTTCCTCACTCTTCCCGACGTAAAGGAGGGTTATGCTCGCGTTGGTCTGCTTTGCCAGATCTCTCGCAAGTTCTGCAGCCAAAACCGCATGTGGCCCTCCGGCTGTGGAGATCAGGATCTTCTTGATCTCTCTCCAAGTGGGTTCGAATCTAACGACTGCAACGTCACACTTGGCTCTCAGCAAAACCGGATCTATCGTGCTTCCCAAGACGAAATCCTTTCTGAAAGTTCGTCCTCTCCAGCCCATTATGATCAGATTGGGTTTTACCTCATCAACCGTATTTAGGATGGCTTCGGAAGCGCTGTGTCCGATCTTTATCATTCCACCTGCCGGGATTTCCATACCCCTTATTAGCTTGCTCAGGAACTCCTTGGCCGTTTCGACATATCTCATTGCTCCTGAGGGCGGAGTCTGATCGGGAATCGTTATAACGTTGAGTAGGATTATCTCCCCTTCCCTCTCCTTGGCTATCAGACTTGCAAGCCTTATTAGCTTATCAGCGTATTCTGGATTGGCTATCGGAACCAATATCCTGAACTCAACTTCCTTAAGCGGTTTTTCTTCATAGACTGTCTTCGCAACCTCTTCAAGCTTCTCAACCTTTTTCTTTTCAGAATATGCGAAGTAGATCAGGCAACCAATGAGTATCCATAGAAATGCGGCACTCAGGACGATCGAACCGTGTTCCATCTCGAGGATCAGGAAGTATCCTATGAGTATCTGCATGGCTATGGTAAGGGCTGGAAGATAGGGAACGAGCGGAGCCCTGAAGGCTCTTCTTAAGTCAGGTCTTCTGTATCTCAGGACGATCACGACGAAGTTGACGAGTATGAATATGACCAGAAACATTATGTCTGCAGCCGTTGCCACAACTTCTATCGGAGCGATGGATAGGCACACGACTATCATGTAGCTGAAGAAGATTGCATAGTGGGGAGTTTTATTTTTGGGGTGGATTCTGGAGAAGATTCTGGGAAGGAAGGCATCTCTCCCCATCGCGAAAGCCATACGGGATGAAGAGTAGATCGTCGCGTTCATCGCACTTATCGTCGAAACCAGTCCACCGATCAGGATGAGAAAAGATCCGAATGGCATTATCTGGTTCGCAATCCTAATCAGTCCGAATTCTGCAAGCTGGCCAAGATACTTCCAGCTGGGCACATTGCTCTGAATCGCTCCGAGCGATGCGAAGGCCACGAGAAGATATATCGTCACGACGGTCCAAAGGGATAGGATTATTGCCTTTGGAATGTTTCTTTCTGGATTCTTGACCTCTTCACCGCTCTGAACTATTATCTCGTATCCTTCGAACGCTATGTATGTTAAACCCATCGCCGCTAAAACTCCGGCAAAACCGTTCGGCATGAATGGCGTGAAGGCCTGAGTCCAGTCTGGCCTCATAAGAGTTTTGTAAATTCCGAAAGCTGAGAATGTGAGCAATATAGCGACCTTTAAGGCTGTGACAACTCCGCCAACTCTTCCGCTCTCTTTGACTCCTCTGTAGTTAACGTAGGTGAGAAAAGTGACTATCGCTACCGATGCAACCTTAGCTACCAAGCTTTGGGGTAAAGGGACACCCATCATCCTTACTATGGCTTCCGAAAGGAACGCTCCAAAGGTAACGGCATACAATGCGCAAGCTATGCTGTTCGCACTCCAGCTACACCATCCGGCTAAGAATCCGACGAAATCTCCCAACGCTTCTTTCACCCATATGTAGCTACCTCCAGCTTCTGGAACAGCAGAACCGAGCTCTGCATAAGATAGCCCGGTCAGCGTGGCGATCATTCCGTTCAGAAGGAATGCCAGGAGAATAGCTGGCCCGGCTATGCCCGAAGCTATGCCTATAAGTGCAAAGATTCCAGCTCCGATCATTGCAGCGATTCCCAAGAGTGTTATGTCGAGCAGGTTCAGATCTCTGCTAAGACTGACCTTAACGGTCTCTTGCATCTTTATGAGCTGAACAGTTCGGCTTGAAAAACTTTATCTTGTCTGGGGTATAGGATGATCGGTGCACGAGTTAAGCTACGCTCAAGCTTTGCTCGAGGAAATTCTCAGACTTGCTGAGGAGAACAACGCCAAGAGGGTCGTCAAGATTCATCTCAGGATAGGTGAACTGTTACTCATAAATCCCGAACAGCTCAAATTCTGCTTCTCTGCTATAAGTAGAGGAACGGTAGCTGAGGGTGCTGAAATCGAGATAGAGTTTATTAAGCCTGAGATCGTTTGCACAAAATGCGGGAGGAGGTTTGATGAGGTGATAGGAATCTGCGATTGTGGTGGTATAGTTTCGATAAACGGTGGCAAGGATTTTCTGCTTAAGAAGGTTGAGATGGAGGTGGAATAATGCATAGAATTGAAATCGAAGCTGAACATGACGTTCTATCTTTAAACAAGAGGTTGGCAAAGGAAAACCGTGAGTTTTTGAGCAAGCACGGAGTTATTGCGATAAACGTCATGGGTGCGATAGGTTCGGGAAAAACTCTGCTCATAGAGAAGACTGTCGAAGCTCTGAAGGGTGAGGTGAAGATAGGAGCGATTTTGGGTGATGTGATTGCAAAAGAAGATTACGAGAGAGTTGTAAAGCATGGCATCAAGGCTGAACCCCTCAATACGGGAAAGGAGTGTCATTTGGATGCTCATCTAGTTCACCATGTTATTGAGAAGTTCGGAGATGTCGATGTCCTCTTTATAGAGAACGTTGGAAACCTCATCTGTCCAGTGGATTTTGATTTGGGGGAGAAGTATAGGGTGGTCATGGTGAGCGTCACCGAAGGTGATGATGTCGTGAGCAAGCATCCCGAGATATTCAGGCTCGCGGATGTCATAATAATCAACAAGGTCGCTTTAGCTGAAGCTGTCGAAGCTGATGTGGACAAGATGGTCGAGGATGCCAGAAAGCTCAATCCTAAGGCTAAGATAATAAAGATGGATCTGAAGAAGGAGATAGGTTTTGAAGAGTGGCTGGAGTGGTTGAAATGTGCATTGCGATCCCGGGGAGAGTAGAAAAGGTTGAGTATCCATACGCCATAGTGGATTTCAAGGGAACGAAGAGAAAGGTTAGGATAGACCTCCTTGAGAATGTGAGGGAGGGAGACTACGTTTTGGTTCACGTCGGTTTTGCGATTCAGAAGGTGGAGAAAGCTGAGGCTGAGAACATAGCGGAGTTGCTCGAAGAAGTCTTCGGGATTTAATATGCCTTAAGCTGAAGACATGAACGATCAGATCTTGGGCTAAGCTTTTTATTTCCTTTCATTCAACTCAAACCAATGCGGATAATTCTGTTTACGGGAAAGGGAGGAGTAGGAAAAACGACAATAGCTGCTGCCACTGGAATTAAATCTTCTCAACTTGGCTACAAAACGCTCATAATATCAACCGATCCAGCCCACAGCCTATCTGACTCATTTCAGAAGGAGCTCAAGCCTTATCCGACGAAAGTTATGGAAAATCTCTACGCAATGGAGGTGAACGTCGAATACGAGCTTGAGAGGCACTGGAACACGATAAAAGAGTATCTTACAATATTTTTCAAGTCTCAAGGTATAGACGATGTGGTTGCTGAGGAGCTTGCGATATTCCCCGGCTTCGACGAATTGGCGAGCCTTCTTCACCTTCTAAGCTACTACGAGAGGGAGCTCTTCGATGTCATAATCTTAGATTGTGCTCCTACGGGCGAAACGCTACGACTACTCAGCGTGCCAGAAGTGGCGAAGTGGTATATGAACAGATTCTTTGGAATAGAGAAGAAGGTTCTGAAGCTCGTTAAACCGATCGCCGAACCCCTCATCAACGTTCCATTGCCTTCTGAAGAGGTTTTGAGCAAGATTCAAGAGCTATACGTCAAGATGAGCAAGCTTAAGGAGATCTTGGAAAGTGAGATAACGAGCGTTCGAATAGTAATGAACCCCGAGAGGATGGTGATAAGGGAGTCGGAGAGAGCATTCACGTATCTGAACCTCTTCGGTTACCGAGTGGATTGTATAATAGTGAACAAAATATTTCCTAAGGAAGCGGGGAATTACTTTACCAAGTGGTTCGAGTTGCAGGAGAAGTATTTGGAGGAGATCAAGGAGAGGTTTCCTCTTCCCATTTACAAGATACCTTTCAAATCGACTGAAGTTGTTGGAGATGCTCTGTTCGAGCTTGCGGACGAGCTATACAACGGAGAGGATCCAACTAAAGTATTCTATTCCGAGAAACCGATGAAGATTGAGAAGGAGGGCGAGATGTTCGTTTTAGCAATCAAGGCACCTTTCGTGTCCAAGGAACAGCTGAAGCTTTTGAAGAGAGGGGAGGAGTTGATAATCGTTGCCGGACAGTGGAAGAGGATAGTCTTTCTACCACAATCCCTCGCTTTGAAGGAACCGGTTGAGGCAAAGTTTAATAAGGGTGAGCTGAGAATTTACTTTAGATGAGGTGTCCGGTTATGCCGAAGGAGATAAAGATCAAAGTTCCAACGCCGAACGAAGTCGTGCCGGAGGAGTTCAAGAGTCACATGCTGAACGCTTACAAGGAGTTTCTCCTCGCTATGAGGAGTCTAATCGACGAAAGCATTAAGAAGATCGAAGAGATGGAGGCTAAGGAGAAGAAGGAGATCAAAAAGATAGAGGTCAGCTAAATTTCCTCTTTTTTAATGCCAGTGTAAAACCGATAACAGCTGGGATCAGACAGAATCCCGACGTTTTTGGAGGTTTTACATTTCCCTTCTCAATTTTAAGCACGTATAGCTTATCAGAGCCAGCTATGACATAGCTGTCGGTTATCGCAACACCTCTGACCCAATCTCCCGTTTTGACGACCATCGTTGGATTCCCATCTTTATCGAACACGTAAACGCACCCATCCCTCGAACCCGCAACGATAAATTTTCCTACAGCAACGCTCAAAACCCAGTTGCTTCCGGTTTCATAATTCCAAAGCGGTTTTCCGTTCAAGCTGAACGCATAGACCTTATCCGCTCCAACGACAACGCAGTTTTTTCCTATAGCAACGCTCCAAACGTTTCCAACGTCACGTTTCCAGAGGAGGTTTCCATTCAAGCTGAATGCAAAAACCTTGAAGTTCCTCGTCCCTGCTACGACGATATCATCTCCAATCTTTATCGACTTCACCCAGTTCCAGTCTCCGACGTCAAAAGACCAGAGGAGACGCCCGTTCAAATCGAACATGTAAACTCGATGACCGGCATGTCCGTTTCCGGCAACTACTCGATTTCCATTAATATCGACGCTCCAGACCCAGTCTCCAGTGTAGTATTTCCAGAGGAGGTTTCCGTTCAAATCGAGAAGATAGATATTTCCATCACAAGATCCGGCTACGATATGCCTGTCATCTATTGCCACGCTTTTAACCCACCCTCCAGTTCTGAATTTCCAGATGAGAGTTCCGTTTTTGTCAAAGAGATAAACACTATTTCCAGCCCCTACAACCACATAACCGACAGCGTTGATGTCTATCGACCAAATGGGATCTTCAACACTCCTGTTCCATAGAAGAGAGCCGTTCAAATCGAATAGATAGACATCGTGCGATCCAACAGCTATCAGCTTGCCGTTGGTTGCGAGGGTGTAAACCCTCACGTTGAAACTCCAAGCGGAAACCGTAGGAATGAAAATCAAAATTATTAAAAAAATTAAAAATCTACGCATGGTTACGTTCTGGCCTTAGCTACAGCTTTCTCTGGCAGAATCGAGGCCAATGCAACCATCACGATCCACGTGAGTGTTATCACGACCGCCATTGCGGTTCCGATAGTAGCCATCTCGTGGAGCATCGCCGGAATGTCTGCGGGGTTCTCCATGGCCGTTAAGAAGGGCGGCCACGGGACAACTTCGCCGTGCCAGATGTGCTCTATTGCCAGAAGTATCACTCCACCCCAGAGCATGGTGTTCAACCAGTTCAGCTTCCACCTCTTTGCCTTCTCACCGGCCACCTTTTGCACGGCCGTTGTTACTATCGCTTCTGCCATTGGAACGAGGAAACAGGCCATAAGCTCACCCCCAAATCAAACCTTCCTCAACTTACCTTTCGGATCCTCGATCAATAAAACGATTTCCCAAATTATCAGTGCGACTATCACAAGGACGATTCCGAGTATCGTCGCATCGATGGAAACCTCAAGGTATTCTCCGCCTTCCATGAGATAGCCAAGGGTGTGATCGACGAAGACCATTATCGTCGCACCCCAGAGGATCATGCTGAGAAGTCCAAGTTTGTATTGGCCATCATCTTTGGCATACCATATCGCCGTCACTATAGCAGCCGCAAAAGCTAAAATGACAAGCCACATGTTGAACCCTCCAACGGAACACAATTTTTGAAGGTTCGTTATATAAATATTGTCACGACAAATGTAGAAATTGTTAACATTTGTTATGATAATTGGATTGGATATGCTGATTAAGCTTTTAAGTCTAACTTAGCCACATAATCGAAATGCCCAAGATACTCGTAACCAACGACGATGGCTTCTATTCCGCCGGATTAAAAGCGAGCTACGAAGCTCTGAAAGATTTGGGTGACGTTTACGTAGTCGCCCCTTTAGTTCAGAGAAGTGCGGTAGGCAGGAGTATGTCCGTGATGGAACCGATAAGAGTTTCTGAGGTTCACGTAAATGACATGAAGGTCTATGCCGTCGATGGAACTCCGACGGATGCTGTGATAATCGGGATCTTCAAGATCATAGGCGAGGTTCCGGATTTGGTCGTTTCTGGAATAAACTTGGGTGAAAACCTATCTACTGAAGCTGTCACGACTTCCGGAACAGTAGGAGCGGCTTTGGAAGCTGCGACTCAGGGAAGTCCGGCCATAGCTATCTCGCAAGAGATGGATGATTCTGAGAAGTTCGAGTTCACGTTCAAGCCTTATGATTTCACCTTGGCAAAGGAGATCCTTAGAAAGCTTGCGAAGCTCGTGCTCAAAAAAGGTATGCCGAAAGGAGTGGACGTTTTGAACGTCAACGTTCCGGCCAAGTTCAGCGGGGAGATAGAGATCACGAGACTTGCTAGGAGGTTGTATAGGACTAGGATTGAGGAGAGATTGGATCCGAGGGGAAGGAAGTATTACTGGATAACCGGCGACGAGGTCGAGGATGCTGAGGAGGGGACGGACATTCACGCCATAAGGAGCGGTAAGGTTTCGATAACACCAATTACGATAGATTTAACTGCAAGCGTTGACCTCGAAGAGCTTAGAAGGTGGTTGTATGAAGGCTAAGTTGAACTGTGCAAAGGAGGCTGTGAAGCTCGTTGAGGACGGCATGGTTCTCGGAATCGGAAGCGGAAGCACTGTGGAGCTCTTTTTGAAGGAACTCGGTAAGAGGATAAAGGCTGAAGGATTGGAAGTCTACGGAGTTCCTTCATCATATCAGTCGCACATCGTTGCGGTTGAAAACGGATTGAGAATTGTGGATCTTCTCCAATTTCCAGAACTGGATCTCTGCATAGATGGAGCAGATCAGATCGATTCATCGCTGAACTGTATAAAGGGAGGAGGCGGAGCTTTAACAAGAGAAAAGATCGTCGCATCCGCATCTGATAGGTTTGTGATCATAGCGGACGAATCCAAGCTCGTGGAGAAGCTCAGCATGCCAATTCCTGTAGAAATCCTACCGTTCGCATACGGATTTGTTGCAAGGGAGATCGAGAAAATCGGTGGGAGTTGCAGGCTTAGAGAAGGAAGCGGAAAGGTCGGCCCAGTTATTTCGGACAACGGGAACTTTATAGTAGATTGCAACTTCGGAGTGATCGAGGATCCGAGAGATCTTGAGGCAAGATTGAATGTGATTCCCGGTGTGGTGGAAAACGGAATTTTTTGCAACAGTATGATCGATAGGATAATCGTTGGAACGGAGGAAGGGGTCAGGATTTTGGAGAGACTTTGAATTTGATATCTAGATAAAATTTTTAATTATTAATATACTAAAGCTTTTGGAACTCTCTATTTCCGCAGATCGGACATCTGAAATCTTTTAGTTTCTCAAAGGGCGTAGGAGGAATTCCGTGCCAGGGACATCCCTCTTTCTCATCGTATACGTATCCGCAAACTTTGCACTGGTAGAGCATGATCATCGATCTTCCCAAGACTAAAAATATGTTTCTAAGTCTTTTCGGTATTCTCTGGCTTAAGCTGTATTTTGCAAGATTTAACGAGCACAATTCGACTATGGGCGGTGGCTAATCTCTAATTCTAAAACTGTAAACGAACAGAACTCGAACTCTACCTTTTCTTAAGCCGGCATACTTCGTGCTCATCTTAACTTCCGCTTTAAACATTTTGTTCAGCTTTGAAATTACGTTTCTCGCCACGTTAACGTCGGAAAAATAAACATTCAGCCCGTTCTTGGTTCTTTCAATCTCAAACTCCTCTCCAAACCTTCCGATGACCTTCAATATCGCGTTCTCATTTTCTTCGTCTATCGAGCCTCTGATCTGAAGTATGGTCGGATGTTTCACAGAACGAGTTGACTCAAAATTTATATACTTATTCACACAGCTGATTACGATGGATCTGCTACAACTGGAGTTCGACATTAGATACATAAATGCTGTATCGAGAAAGGTATTGGAGGAGCACGCACTGATCAGGCTTATCATTTCAGCCTTAGCCACCCCTAACGAGCTTGAAAACTTGGTCAAGAGGGACTTCAGGATTATGAATAGAAACGGTGAAGCGATCTACACTGTCAAGTTAACGTCCGGCGGAAGATCGAGAGTAGCTCCGATAGATGAAAGAACGTATGATATAGTAATGAACATCTGCAGGAACAAGGGTGGAAGGCAGAAGGTGTTCAATTACACAAAGGATGAGATCAACAAGATAGTGGAAAAGTATTCACCAGCAGGAAGAAAATACAACGCACTGAAGCTCAGGGATGCCGTAGTGGAGATCCTAAGGGATTGCCTGTTCTTCGACCACGACTATGTCAGCGATTTGCTGAACGGAGTGAACTTGGACGGTGTCGTCGACTTCCTATACGACTCGCATCCGATGTTCTCTGGAATGTGGGATTTGGATGATGACGAGGTTGCGGAGGACTTCATAATGAACTATACGGCGATGACCGGAATAAGAGACGCGAGAAAGATCGCAGAAGAGATTTGCGAAAGCGAGGAGAGAGTTTTGAGGCTTATGAGAAAAGAATTTAGAAGGTTCCTTTAATCGATAGCAAATTTTATCTTCATTCAACAGACCGAAGATTATGGCAAAAATGATGGAAAAGAAATCAGCAAGAATTCTCGCGTTGATACTCGCCTTAATAATGATCGGTTCTGTGCTTGCATACGCTTTCAGAGGGCCTTCGAAACCTGAGGAAAGGACTGTGAAGTTCGACATGGGCGATAGCCTAAAGGACTGGCTTAGATACATTCCAAACTCAACGGAATACATCATATACTTCAACTATAACGCTACAAACAAAACCCTGCTCAGACTTATCTACAACACCACAGCCAAGAATCTCGATCCTTACGCTTTTTACATCTTCAAACCGAACTACATCGGGATGTTCAAACAGATGCTGATCGGCTATCCGGAACTATACCTCATAGACCTCGAAAAGAAGAAGGTTTATTTCTCCTACGACGATAAGAAAGAATACTTCGGCTACAATGTTAAAATAAAAAGCTTTAGTGGAAGATACTATGCCATGACCGACGAGATCCATCCGGTCGTTTACGGCTATCCCGACAACGTTCTCAACGTTCTAAACGTGATAGCGAACAACGGAACGAGCATAATTGACGAATACGGGAACTACACAAGCAGGATAAACGGAAGCTTCGATTACGCCATAATAGTGACAGGAAAAACAGCCATGAGTTCGATTCAGAGCAACGGAACGCCCATAGCAGATTTCTATTTCGAAGGATACAGGATGAACGAGACGAACGGAACCCAGATGTTTGAGAAGGTCGTTGGAATTCACTTCTTGGGTAACTACTTCTTCGTAAAATCCAACGAGACCGCATACTACTACTGCAAGAACTACGAAGACGGTTTCAGCATCGCGATAATGGACGATTACAATCTGACAAAGCTTATCAACACTACACCCGAGATCAGGTCTGTAATAATCAAATTCGGAAAGTAGTATGAGGGTCGAAGGCGGAACGACCTTACTCGTAGAAGGAAGGGCTGAAGTAAGGGTTCAAGGAAGGGCTGAGGTCTTCGGTTGTCCAATAGAGAGCGTTACGGTTAGCGAGGGAAAGATACTCCCGATTTATGTTGTGGAGGATTCGGAGGTAGAGATTGAAGGCAACTACATCGCGGTGAAGGGATCTACGATTCCAGAAAGCTGGAACAGATTGGTGGAGGCAATCGAGCGGGAGGAATACGCAAAAATCATGCTTTTCGGAGATACGGATTCTGGCAAGAGCAGTCTTGCCACTTTTTTGGCCAACAAGCTGAGCGGGAGAAAGTGGATCATAGACCTCGACATAGGGCAGTCGGACATCGCCCATCCTTGTGCTATGGGCATAGGATTCACAGAAGGAGGAATAATCTCGATCTCCGAAGTTCAGATGATAGACGGCTACTTCGTGGGAACGATATCGCCCACCGGAAGGGAGGCGAGATGTCTTAGAGGTGTTGCAAGTATCTTTGCAAAGGTTGAAGATTTGGCCAAAGATGGCGATAGGATAATCATCGACACGACCGGTTGGACTAAGGGGAAGAGGGCGAGGGACTACAAGCTCGCGAAGGTTGAGATTATAAAGCCCGATCTAATTGTATGCTTTGAAAAGGTGCCATACTACCTAAAAAGCTACAACACGTTCGAAGTCGAATCTTTCGTGCTCAAGAAGAGAAGCAGGGAGGTTAGAAGCTCGATAAGGAGCAGACTCTACGCAAAATGGCTCGAAAACGCAAAGCTGAAGAGATTCGAAGCTGGCAAAATTGAGTTCGAGAACACTACACTGTTTAAGGGGGAGAAGATCGAGTTTTTAGAGGGAGTTCTCGACGCCAAGGTGATCTTCGCTGAGAAGGGATCGGATTTCTTGAACGTCTGCGTTGAGAAGGAAGTTGAAGTAGGAGGAGAACTGATCAAAGCGCTGCTTGAGATTTATGAGGTCAAGGACATCTGCATATTCTCCCCAGATCAACTCAACGGTCTCATGCTCGGATTATACGGCAGGGAAGGAAGATATCTGGGCTTTGGATTGCTTAGAGGTTTGGATGTCGAAAACAGATCGATCGAGGTTTTTACTTCAGTGGAGGGAGAAGTTGGAAGAATAGAGTTCGGGGAGGTAAAGCTGAACGACGATCTGAGAGAGGTAGTGGTTCGAGTTCCATGAATCGATACGTCTAAATTCACAGAATCCAATATGGAGCTATGATCGAGATTCGGACGAGTAAGAGAGTTGAAATTATAGATATCACATCGGAAGTTCAGAAGGAAGTAGACAAGTCGGGCGTTAAGGATGGAATAGCTGTAGTTTACACCCAACATACAACCACAGCCATAATCATCAATGAAAACGAGTCCGGCCTAAAGGAAGACATAGTGTTCGTCTTGGACAAGCTAATTCCGAGGGGAGCGGGATACATGCACGACGAAATAGACAACAACGCCGATTCACATCTAAGAGCTATCTTCTTGGGAAACAGCGTCGTTGTTCCAATAACTAACGGAAAGCTCGATTTGGGAACTTGGCAGAGGATAATGTTCGTTGAGCTCGATGGGCCGAGGACGAGGAGGGTTATCGTTAAAGTCATCGGGGGCTGAGCATGCTGAGGCTGATATTCTTAGAGACATCACTCGAACTTGTTCCGCCGAACATCGCAAGGCATCCAGCCATTGTGAAGGATGCGAGGAGAAGGAAGAAGAAGCCGACTAAGATGATCTTAGACGATTCGAAGCATCACGCCGCAATGAAAGATTTAGACGCAAGGGAGAAAAGGGGACGGCCAGACATAATTCACCAGTGCCTTCTCTCTGTTTTAGATTCGAGGGCTTCTAAGTTCGTCGAGATCTACGTTCACACAATAGACGACACGATAATTTGGATAAACAACGAAACAAGACTGCCAAGGAACTACAACCGGTTCATAGGCTTAATGGAAGATCTTTTCGAGAAGGAAGAGATAAAAGCAGGGGAAAAAGTTCTGCTTAAGATCTTAGATGCCGAGCTTGAAGATTTGCTGGAAGATGTAGAAGCTGTGATCGTTTTAACCGAGAAAGGAGATAAGAACGAGAGATTTTTGAGAGAAATTGTCAGAGCTAAAGATAAGCTTGCGATCTGCATCGGAGCATTTCCGCATGGAGACTTCGAAGAGGACACACTTGAGATTTTGAGAGAGTTCAACGCAGAGTTCGTTGCTATAGCTAAGGAGCCGCTGACGAGCCTATATATAACGAATAGGGTGATATGCATTTACGAGGATGAGAGAGTTCTATCTGATTGAAATCGCCAAAGGGATTCTCAAAACGAAGAGAGATGACATAATCGTTGGATTGGGGGAGGACGATTGTGCGGTTGTTAGGGTAGGAAATAAAAATTTGGTTTTGACTACGGACTGTCTGCACGAGAAGACCGATTTTCCGGTAGGTATAAAACCTGAGGAGATAGGCCACTTGGCATTGGCTGTCAATCTGAGCGATTTGGCTGGATGTGGTGCGAAACCTTTGTTTTTCCTCTACACGATAACTCTAACGGATAGGATCGATGAAGAGATCTTTAGGAGAATTTTGAAGGGTATGAAAGATCTTGCAGATAGATACGGAGTTGCGATAGTCGGAGGAGATACAGATTTTGGCGACGAACTGCATATCTCAGGATTTGCAATTGGAGAAGCTGAGAGGTTCGTCACTCAAAACGGTGCGAGGATTGGTGATCACGTATGCTTAACGGGTTTGCTTGGGAAGGCTCAGCTGAGCTTGGAACAGCTCTTCTCCGGATTCGATCGCGATAAGATAGCGTATCCTGAATCCCTTTTCAAGCCTGAGCCAAGGATTAGAGAGGGAATGGAGATAGCAAAACATGCGAATGCGATGACCGACATAAGCGACAGCTTGGCGGTTTCGCTAAATCTAATTGCAAAGAAGAGTTGTGTTGGTATAGAGATTTACGAGGAACTCATACCTCTCGATCACCTCCTAAGCTATGTTGATTCCAATGATGCTCTTGAGCTGTTCTTATACGCTGGAGGGGATTACGAATTAGTTTATACTTCGAAGCTATGCCAGCACATTAAAATTGGGAGGGTCGTTGAAGGGAAGGGAGTCTGGCTTGTCAAGAAAGATGGAAGTAGAGAGAAAATAGAGTTTAGGGGCTATTTCCACTCACCTTCTCAGCATAGTGAGCATGAAAAGAAGTGATGCCGTGTAGAGAAGATGAACATCTATTAACATTACGAGTGTTGGATCTATGTTTGCATTAAGCAGAACGTCCGCAGCGATGTAGAGAGTCATATCAATCGCACCGTCTGCGAGGATTAAAAACGATGCGAGCATCAAAACCTCGTAATCACCTACCCTCACCGGTGTTCTTTCTCTTGAAAGAGCTAGGATGGCGAACGTATTTGCCAATACTATTCTCGCTACAATTATTGTTAAGAAAGATCTGAACCCGCATATATAGAAGCATTTATGTGGTATCTGCCCCAAGATAACTCCTACCGCCAGCAAAATGAGACCTATTGCCGTAATCTTCTTTTCGAAAAACGGTGCCTTAAATCCTTTATATGTAAGAAATCCGTTTTTTACCGCTGTGAATACAACAACATACATGCAGATAGACGCAATCATATCGAGGTAGGCCTGATATTCCGTATTTACAGCCGCTAAGGTGAACATGAGAGTGGATACAAAGGCTAGAGGATAGAGCTTGGTAAACTTTCTTGCCTTGAGCATCAGCGCGGATGAGATCGCTAAGAATATGTAGGACAGCGCTATGATTTTGAGCATCATATCCACCTCCTCATGTAATCGTATATGACGATCGAGGGATAGAGCGCTACTATCCATGCCGTTATGTGAAGGAGAGAATGATATATTATCAGATCTTTGTGACTAAAGAATAAGAGCAGAAGTGCATGCTGTCCAACGAAAAGCCATGTTGACACTTTGTAGTAGGTTTCGACTGCCCAGTCTCTAAATATCGTCTTTTCCCTAACTCCGTTCAGGATGTATACTACCAGCATCGTGTATAGAGCGTGAAAGAGCGTTGGAACGTTGTAAAAGGGCGAGCTCAATGCCATCTGAAGAGAGGTGACCTTTCTGCTCTTTTCAACCTTTATCGCCGCACCTATCAGAAGTAGTCCTACTATGATGAGGAAAAACGTGGGTTGAAAAACGACTATGTATGCTGCCGGTAGAAATGCCATGCCTATCATGAAGAGAACGAACCCGACCTTTATGCCTGCACTTCTGGCATCCTTCTTAGCCAGCGCACAAAGTCTGATGACGTTGGAGATGGCTATATACATTGAGACGATAGCGAAAGCTGCGGAGAACGCGATCTCGATGGCTATGATCAAATCAATCAATCTGCTCACCCAACCTCATCCCGTGCTCGTTGACTATGAGCTCATAAAACTTGCTGGGTGGCTTGTTCGGATTCTTCTTGACCCTGATACCTCTTCTTATCCTCAGGCCCTCTACAATCTCCTCTATATCTATAACGTAGTCCGCCTCATTCTCGAACATAGCCAAAATTTTCGAATCTGCAAGCTTCTTATCAATTATAGCAATGAGGATACCCTTCTTCTCTCTAACTATGTCGCATATCTCCTGAAAAAGCTGATAAACTTTCTCCGGAGAATGAATTATCAAAAGGGGTTGGAGGATATCTATCAACCCGACTCTCTCCTCAAGCTTCTTTATTGCTAGGGATATTGTAAAAAGCTCGTGCAACGTGAATTCGTCGTTAGGAGTTAGAATCTTAGCAGCATTCAGCTCCTTTTTGAGATCGTCCTTCAACCTCTTTGGGACTATCGCAAAAACGCCAATACCCTCCTTTATCGCGTTCTTCAAAAATCCCAAAGCTAACCTCAAGCCGAGATCTCCTACGGTTTCGATTAAGATAACCCTCCCGCCCGCGATATCTCCAACGATCTCGTCAAACTTCAAAACGTCAAATCTCATGCTTTATCTCCGCAACATCACACCTAACCGGATTTATAGATTTTATAGGATATATGTATTTTCTGATTTTCTTGCGTTCCATATCCACTGCACCCTCTATTCTAACGACCGTGGTGGCCATGCTTTCGAATATAGCGAGATCTCTCTTGTCGACGGCATCGTAGTTCAAAAATCCTACAAAGGTTACGCTCGGCAGAGCAACCTTAAGCCCGGCGAATTCTCTCAAGAAGTTCTGTATGTCGAAGTGGAGGGCAATCTGTTCGATTCCGCATATCACGAGGAGATGATTCTCTCGGCTGTCCTTCATGAAGGAGTAGAACTTCGAAATCATCTTCGTGATCTCGTTGAGCGGAACGTTCACTATGTTGAATCCGGGAAAACTCATAGCGAAATTTGAAACGCTTATTATGGGAGTCTTCCTTATAGCATCGAGCAACTCAGGATCCGTATCTTTGAGAGCGTTTATTAGGGCATATAGCTTGACTTGAAGCTTGTCGCCTATCTCAACGAAGACAGAATTTCCTATCGATGTGAGCTTGAGCGGAAGCAAGTCAATGTTCGATAGGCTGTTGTATTCAATCAGAACGACCTCTCCTTCAACTATCCTATTCAAAACCAAGTTCAGAGGCTTGGGAAGTTTGATCATCTTCATACCGTCCGAGACTATCTCTACCTTCATAATCTCTTCTAAATCACCTCTCTTCGAACAGACTCAGATCGCTATAGACCTCCATTCCACCCTTCACTATCTTGTAGGGCCTCATGGTATCGTCGAATTCGATTCCCCTCATCTTGGCAATCCTTACTCCTCTCAAGATCTTGCCCTTGATGTCTATCATGTGTAGTTCGATCACCCCGCTTACGAGATAATCCTCAACGTTCTTCTCGTATATGTCTGATGTGAGGAAGGTCGTCACGTTGAACCTCTTGAACATTCCGATTAAACTGAGAAGATCTCTCCTGTATTCCATCTCGCTTTTAGCCGAGACTCTCAGCATTGTTATTGAATCTATCACGAGCCTCGAAGGAGCTGATTTGTCAAACCTTGCCTCAAGCATCGACTTAAAGCCCTGAGTATCTATATCGAAGCTCGTAAAAAACAGATCCCCAAATATCGTCTTATCTCCCGTAGGCGATGCGTCAATGAACTCTATTCCCGAAACATCCAGTCCTAAGTAGTTCATGTTTTCCCTTATCTCGTCAACACCTTCAGCGAGCGAGATGAACAGAACGTTCTCACCCCTCTTAGCACCATCAAGCAGAAACAGGATCGAAAGGATAGTTTTCCCAGCACCGGGGCATCCTTTAACGAGATACGTTCTTCCTTTTATCAAACCACCGTTAAGCATCCTATCTAAACCCTCAACACCGGTTGAAACTCTTTCCATGATTATAATCACCATAATTGATTTCAGTGTCGAACATTATAAAGTTTTCTGAGAGAGTAATTATATTTTTTATTTTTATTACGGCATAAGATTAATTTATCCTGAATTAGGACTGAGAGTATGGATGCGTTTAAGATGATCGAAGATGCCGCTATGAAGATCAAAACGATGGAAGTTAGGGGTGCAGCGAGAATTGCAAAATTTGCCGCTGAAAGCCTTAAGATGTTTGCGGAGCTCATAGAAAGAGACTTCGACAAGAACATGAGGTGGGCGGCAGAAACTTTGATGAACACCCGTCCCACAGCTGTGAGCCTGTTCAATGCCATAAACTACGTCATGAGATACAGTGGAAAAGATGACGAGGAAAAGAGAAGGGATGCGATAAGGAGGGCGGAGGAGTTTATAAGGTGGGTCGATACGGCAAGAGAAAAGATAGGTGAAATAGGAGCGAAGAGAATAAAGGATGGATACGTGATAATGACCCACTGCAACTCCTCAGCTGCTTTGTCCGTTATAAAGACTGCCTTTAGGCAGGGGAAGAAGATTGAAGTTATAGCCACAGAGTCGAGGCCGAGATATCAGGGTCATCTGACGGTGAGAGAGCTCAGCGAAGAGGGTATTCCGGTAACTCTCATCGTAGATTCTGCGGTAAGATACTTCATAAACGACGTGGACTGTGTCATAGTTGGGGCAGACACCATTACGGTCAATGGCGCACTGATAAACAAGATAGGAACTTCTCAGATCGCTCTCTGTGCTAAGGAGGCGAGAGTCCCGTTTATGGTCGCAGCTGAGACATACAAGTTCAGTCCTAAGACGCTCTTCGGTGAGCTTGTCGTAATAGAGGAGAGGGATCCTGAGGAGGTAGCTCCTAAGGAGATATTAGCTCTTAAGAACGTCAAAGTTAGAAACCCCGCGTTCGATGTAACGCCAAGAGATTACATCGATCTGATAATCACCGAAATTGGGGCCATTCCGCCGGAGATGGCTTATGTGATAATCAGAGAGCGTTTGGGTTACACAGGCATAAGTTATGAGGAGATTAAGGTTTCCGCAAAGCATTTTGACTAAGAATGTCGCATACGGAGCTAAAAACTTCATCGACCATTTTTGCAAGCTTCTTTTTTACCCTCTCCTCCGGCAAGCAGTTCTTACAGACAGGAATGGATTCGAAGCACTCTTTATGTAAGATCTTTTTTCTAACAACAGTATACCTCATGCAGTCCAAGCAGATAGGAGATTTACACATGCTACAAAATCTGACCTCATTCTCGCTCAGCTCTTTTCCACAGGTTGAGCACTTCATAAGGATAGTTTGCTCTATGCAATATAACTTCTACTCCCAATTGAATAACAGCATAGAAGGTCAAACAGAGCAGGAAAGCCATCGTTCCAATTAGCATAGCTATCGCAACGTAATCTGGAAACATCATGTGCCCGTGCAGATACATATCATGATCTCAATAATGGAAGATATTAGCTTTCCGATTAAAAGAAAAGCGGACCCGGCGGGATTTGAACCCGCGACCTTGGGCTTAGGAGGCCCACGCCCTATCCAAGCTAGGCTACGGGTCCGCACCGTAGGAGGACTTTCAAGAGATTTTTCCCAAACAGATAAATTTCCAAAGGCTCTCCAGTCCTTAGAGACTCTATGAATGCATCTATCTTTTCGCTAACTGGTTTTAATTTTTCTTTGACAAATTTATAGTTTTCTGGTTATATCGTTATACTCAACCTAGGATGTTTTCTTTTTGGTTGCCTTTTTTGGCTGATTGCTCGCTTATCGTTGATTCTATGTGTGCGGACACTTTCGTCAATGTCCTCATCAATCTTTGTCATGTAGCTGTTTATGAAATTTGTGGTATTTATAGGGGTGCTGACCCCATAATGGTTAAAGCAACCACATTAAAGCCTCGCTGTATATAAAGTCTAACCTAAAAGGGTCAGCACCATTTATAGGGGTAGCAACAAATAAGATAATCCTGATTTTTAGCTTTTCTTCTTCGTTTCTTCTTAACTATGTTTGGTATAGCTGTAATAGCCATAATGCTTGTAAATGTGCCAAGAATTAGATAAATCCATCCAAAGATAGTTTCTTTTAGTTTATCTATTCCCGCAAATACGTAGGTTATTCCAATTCCAGCAAGTGCTAATCGAATCGAAATCTTAATTTTCGCTCTAATCGTTCTTCCCAGCTGGGTATTTTCACATGTCTAGTCTTACTGGGCGGTGGAGCAATTTTCGCTCCTTTTAGACTAGTAATTCCAACTAAACCTAACCCAAAACGTCTCAAACGTTTCCGGCTCACTTTCCTTGTTGCTGAAAGCCTAACACGACGTGTTGTGGTATAGTTGCTTTCAGCACTGGCTATACTGTGTCCATACTCTTGCCTGACGGATGGTGTTGGTATTACTATAGGATACAACAGTTATTGAATACCAAACAGCCTCTTGTTGTATTGAAGTCTTCGGCTGAGGAAGATATCCAGCTAATATCAGGGTTAGAATGTGAAATTAGGGCTAGCGAGGGATGGGATTTTCCAAATGCACATTATTATGCTGAGCGAGGTTTAGAGTGGATTAAGGTGCTTAGCAAAATCTCATCTGAAAACAAGGAAGCCTCCGAGTAGGATTTGAAATTTTTAAATTATCCCTATTTTTTGGCCCAAACTAAACGTTATCAGATATTTTTATTATTCATTATAAAAAATATTAATAATTGAGAATAGCAAACATTATCAAGTACGATATTTGCCAAGCATGGCAACTGTAGGGAGGATAGAACATCATGGCTAGGAGAAGAAAGCCTCTAATTACTGTAGAAGAAATCATAGAGATTCATGAGAGGATAATTGAAAAATATGGTGGAGAATCTGGCATACTTAATCGAGGAATACTTGAGTTTGCTGTGGATTGGGTAAATATTCACCCAAGAAAGTCGATATTTTGGAAAGTAGCAGTGTTAATGAGGGAAATCATAAGTGGTCATCCGTTTGTTGATGGAAACAAAAGAACTGGATTTGAAGTAGCTGATACAATTTTAAAAGCCAAAGGATACAAATTTACAGCAAGCGAAGATGAGATTTTAGAGTTCATACTGGAGTTAGCGATGAAAGGAAAAGATACCGAAGAAATAGTTAAATGGTTAAAGTCTAATACTAAAAAAGTAGGTGTTAAGGATGCCAGAAGAAAGAAGAAAAAAGAAAAAGAAGAATGAAAAGGTGTTGAGACCAGAATATGAGAGAGCTTTAAAGCAAAGTATGAAAGAATTCGATGCTTTACTCAAGAGACTAGCAAAGCTATGATTTTTCCCTAGGGTTTTTGGTTGGATTTATTGATATCTTATTAGTCATGCTTTCATCCAATTTATCGCGGCTAACCAGATAATAAATTAGATTTCTTGAAGCTTTAGCGAAGTTATTTCATGATTTATCGACAGAATAGACAATTTCTCTTAATTCTTCCATTGATGTTATTTGTTTTTACTATAATACTTGCTTAGCAGTCTAGATATTTCTTGATAGTTCGCTCATCTGTTAGAGGTGACCTTTTCTCTCTTTCTTGAGACAGTTCACGAAATCATCTTTATTAATTTTATCTCAACTTACTATAAAATCATATCGAGGATTTTTTTATATATCTTATTTCGCTTTCTTTGGGCTTAGGAGGCCCACGCCCTATCCAAGCTAGGCTACGGGTCACTGACGTAGCTAAAGATATTAGGGAATTTAAACTTTATTCTTGCTCGATGAACTCATCTAAGGAATGCTGACTCAGCCTTTCGACAGTTCTCCATCTCTTCCTGACGATGTGTGGAATCTTACCACTTTGAATCCACTCTCTAAGAGCTTTGATTGTCTTCGGATCGCCTGCGTATCCACTGCCGAAGTCCCCATATTCCTGCTTCAGCCTTTCGATCTCAACATCTCTTTCAACCTTCGCTACGATCGAAGCAGCAGCAACGATTACGAACTCTTCGTCAGCCTTGTGCTTCGAAATAACCTTCCTACCAGTCATATTCTCCAAGAAATCCTTCAACCTCTCTGGCTTCACATCTGGACTGTCGACGATCACTAAGTCTGGATTGAGTTTCTCTATGATCTTAATGTAACTCTCTCTAAGCAGATCATTTATATTGTCTGATTTGTCTATCTCCTCTGGAGTAACCTTGATCAAACAGATTTTACATATTTTCTTGATCTCTTCGGCAAGCTCTTTTCTTCTCTCCGGCTTCAGCTTCTTTGAGTCCTTGACGCCCAACTTCTCCAGCTTCGGCAGATCAGATTCATCGCACAGAACTCCACAAACGACCATTGGACCTATTACTGGCCCCTTCCCAGCTTCATCTATCCCGACGACCTTCATTTAAAATATTTCTGCAATTGACTTTATAAAGTCGTTGTTAATAATCGAAATACCTAAAAGGAATATACGCAAAAATTTTAATGATGGATGAGATTGAAAAGATAAGGAAGAAAAAGATGGAGGAGTTGATGAAAAAGATGATCAAGCCGATAAAGGTTGATGACACCAACTTCGAGGAGGTTATCAACAGCAACGAGAATGTGGTTGTCGATTTTTGGGCCGAATGGTGTGGGCCCTGTAAGATTCTCGCCCCGATTATTGACGAACTCGCAAAGGAATATACTGGAAAGGTCGTATTCGCAAAGTTGAACGTTGACGAAGCTCGAAACATTGCGATAAACTACGGTATCTCGGCAATTCCTACGCTGATATTCTTCAAGAGGGGTAAGCCGATCGATGCCTTAATCGGAGTCCTTCCAAAGGGAGAGATCAAGAAGTGGATCGACAGAATCCTCGCGACATATTAGTGAAATTTCGACGATCCCAACGAACGTCTTGACGAAATCGATCATTCTTCTGAACTTTTCCTTAGGAGTTAAATCGGTAAGGGCGATCCTGTAGAGGCTATCGAACAGTTTAAAGACCAAATCGAAGATGGAGATGTTGAACCTCGCAAAGTAATCTGACTTCTGAATTAGTGAGTTTATTGCAAATCTCACAACTCTAACGGCCATTCTTGGAGGAAGCAGACCTGAGAATAGCTCTACATATGGTGGGAGAATCCAAGCTGCGGTAATATTGACTATATTTTCCCTCGACCTCGTAATTCTTCGGTAGTCTCTCCTCACCCTTCTGAGAAAACTCTTGATGACATTTGCATCTGCTTTAGCCCTGTAAAGCAACTCCTGAAGACTCCACCAGAACTCCTCTCTCTCCTTTAGGCTCCTTCTGATTATCTTTCTGTAAGCTCTGGCGCAATCTTTGGCAACGTCCTTTCCCCTCCAGTATCTCAGAAGAGTTATGAACCTCATACAGTCGTTAGTATATGATAAAGGTGGCAAAACGGGGGAATTGAGAATAGTCCTGACATCAAGATGGCAATCAACGTTACCCATCTCAAGGGTTTTTATTATTTCGCTGGGATGTTCGAATCCTACGAGCTTTGAAATTTCGATTATCGAATCCATGAAACACGATAGTATTTTAAATCATTTTAGCCTTATCCGTTAAAATGAGAATCCCACTGTTCATCGAATTTGAGGGTAAGAAAGTCCTCGTAATCGGTGGAGGAGGAGTTGGAACCGTTAGAGCGAAGAAGTTCTTGGAAGCTGGGGCGAAGGTTAGAGTTCTGAGTTTAAAATTTAGCGACGAGCTGAGAAAGCTTGCAGAGGAGGGAAAGGTTGAACTGATCGAAGGAGATGCGTTCAACGAAAATCTACTGGAAGATTTGATCTCGGATAGCGATCTCGTTGTTGTGGCGATCCCCAACCTTGAGATAAACGATGTAGTTTGGAAGATCTCGAAGAAGCACAAAACGCTCGTAAATCTTGCGAACGATGCGGAGAGGACGGAAGTGGTTGTTCCGTTTGAAGATGAGGTTGAAGGAATAAGGTTTGCGGTAACTACCGAAGGCAAGAGCGGGATAGTCGCGAGGAAGGTCAAAGAAGCTTTTAGGAAATTGCTTGAAGAGGATGAAGAAACGATAATTTTTCTGAAGGCTATGGAACACCTCAAGAAGTTCATGAAGTCACACAACATCCCCGTTCAGCTCAGGATGAAGTTATACTTCGTCATAAGTGCTGATCCGGAGTTCAGAAGGCTCGTTAAGGAAGGGAAGGTCGATGAAGCCCAGAATTTTGCGGAGAAGCTCGTTGAAGATTACGTTTCTGGAAAAAGGAAGATAGATGAGAGTTTAGTAAAGATGCAGTTTTAGGTGGTCCCATGTTCGACGATGTGGAGAAAACTATTCTGATGAGTGTTCAGTACGAGCTTCCTCTTACCGAGCGACCTTTCGTTGATTTAGCTGAAAATATAGGTCTAAATGCTAAAGATGTCATGGTAAAGCTTAGAGAGTTCAAGCAGAAGGGTGTAATTAAGCGAATAGGCGCAAATTTGAACTACAAGGCTTTTAGTCGGATCGGTAAAGCTGCCCTTGTAGCTTTTGCATGCAAGGATGGGGACATTCCGAGGATCGCAAAGATAATCAACGAGTCGATCGATAGCATTAGCTTGAAGCACAACTTTCTAAGGGATCATCCTCGCTACAAGATCTGGTTCACTTTCAAAGGCAAGGACAAGGAAGAACTACTGAGGAAAGTCGAAGAACTCGCAAAGAAGTGTGGTGTTAAAGACTACCTATTCCTGCCGAGCAAGAGGGTTTACAAGATGGATGTGAAGTATGATCTGTTTAAAGGGATATCGTGGAGCGAGAAAGGATTGGAAAAGGATGATGTTCCGAAGGTTGAAGATCTTGGAATTCCCGCTAAGATGCTCTTCGAGCTTGAGAAGAAACTGCCAATAGAAGATAGGCCGTTCAAGGAAATTGCAGAGAGATACGGCTACAAGGAATCCGAGTTGGTCGATCTGATCGCCGAACTCATAAAGAAGGGCGTTGTCAGAGATTTCAGCGGAGTCTTGAGGGAAAGCAAAATTGGATTCGGAGAGAACGGAATGAATATTATTCAGATCGAGCCTGAAGAGGCTGAAAAATTAGCTTTGAAACTCGTGAATGAGTTTCCGCAGATAACTCATTTAGTTGAGAGAGAAGTGCCCGAAAGGTGGAGGTTTCCCATATACTTCATGGTTCACGCTGATTCGAGGGACAAGATCGAAGCCGTAAGAAAGGAAGTAGAACAGCGATACGGAGTAAAAATTTTGACTCTATACAGCCTAAAAAATCTAAATCCAAAATTGTGATGTTAATTTTCATTATTTAAATATTATATAATACAACATTAATGTCTGAAACTTTTGCTATTTCTTCAAAGTCTGGATCCCTTGTTATTATCTTATCCGCTCCATTTGCAATTGCTATTCCTGCTATTAAGATATCAAGGGCGTTTACCTCTTTGCCTATTGCCATCAATCTTGCAGCTATGTTACTTGACTCCTCAGCAGCCCTAACATCGAACGGTAGTATCTTAACTTCAGAAAAGAATCTCTTAAAGAATTTTTCTTCTCTTTTGCTTCTTTTTCTCTTTAGCCCAGTCGTTATCTCATGATAAGTGATCGTTGTTATTGCAATATCATCTTCTTCGTCTACTAAATCGTAAGTGGCTTTAACACCTCTAAAATAATCTATGAGAAAGTTGGTATCGAGCACGATCATATTCTAAACCTCGCCGACTTTCTTGCTTCTAAACATTTCTCAATCTCGTCAAGGACTTCACTATCCTTCAAAACCCCAAAATATTTTCTAATGTCAGTCCTCTTCTTTTTCAGAAGTTTTTCTATCACGTCGCTGAAACTCTCGCCTTCTTCCTTCATCTCCACAAGCTTGTTGTAAATCTCATCTCTTATCGAAATTGTTCTCATGCATTTGTGTATGTAAACACGAATATATAAAGATTGTCTTTGTTCCATGTTATACAAGCTCTGACTTGATTTAGAAGGATTCAAAAGCCCTAAGGCGTAAAAGCCAGTATGCCTACTTACGATGAAGTTGTTGGGACCGTAGTAGAGCTTTTCAAAAAAGCAGAAACAGAATTAAGCGATGACGTAATCCAAGCTCTGAGAAGAGCTTACGAGGAGGAAGACAACGAAATCGCTAAGATGAACTTGGAAGCCATCCTCAAGAATATCGAGATCGCAAAAACTAAGAAAATTCCGATATGCCAAGATACAGGACTTCCGATAATATTCGTCGAGTTGGGAAGAGAGCTCTGCTTGGAGTTTAGTCTTGTAGAAGCTATAAGGGAAGGTGTAGTCAGAGCTACGCGTGAAGTTCCTCTCCGTCCAAATGCAGTCCATCCAATTACGAGAGAAAATCCCGGAAACAACATTGGCCTGCACATGCCCCAGATAAACGTGGACATCGTTGAAGGAGATAGACTCAAGATCACAGTTATGCCGAAAGGGGCTGGAAGCGAGAACTGCTCCGCATTGAAGATGATGTTGCCAAGCGAAGTAGATAAGATCAAGCGTTTCGTGGTTGAAGTCGCCAAAAATGCTGGCGGTAAACCATGTCCACCGATATTTGTGGGTGTCGGAGTTGGCTCAACCTTCGACGGCTGTGCGAAGCTTGCTAAGAAAGCTCTGCTTAGAAATGTGAACGATATGAACGAGTTCGAGTTGGAAATACTCAACGCAATAAACAGACTGGGTATCGGAGCGATGGGTTTAGGCGGAAAAGTCACGGCTTTAGCTGTGCTCGTCGAATGCGGACACTGCCATACTGCATCTTTGCCGGTTGCGGTGAACATTCAATGCTGGGCTAACAGAAGGGCTTCAGCAGTTCTGAGGTGATGTTATGGAGATCGTAACACCCGTTTCGGTTGAACTTGTTCAAAAGCTAAAGGTTGGAGATATAGTTTACATAACTGGAGAGATGATCACCGCAAGGGACAAAGCTCATATGAGGGCTTTGGAGTTCATCAAAAGCGGGAAAGAGTTGCCGGTGAGCTTCAACAACGCTGTGATATATCACTGTGGACCTCTCGTTCAAAAGGTTGGAGAGGGGTGGAAGGTAATTTCAGCCGGCCCGACTACTTCTGCAAGGATGAACAGAACAACGAAGGAGCTTCTGAATTACGTTGATTCGATTGTGATCGTTGGAAAGGGCGGGATGGACGTGACTGAGGAGTTAAAAGGAAAAGGCGTTTACTTAGCATACACAGGCGGAGCTGGTGCCTTGGCTGTGAACGCCATAAAGAATGTTAAAGATGTTCACTGGCTTGACTTGGGAATGCCTGAGGCGGTCTGGGTTTTCGAAGTAGATAAGTTTGGACCTTGCATCGTTGCAATAGATTCGCACGGAAACAGCCTCTACGATGAAGTTAAGGAAAAAGTCGAAGAAAACTTCAAGAAGATCATAGAGAAATTATGATAAAAATTATATTTTCTAAATTATTTTTAGAAAAAATCAATAGCTAAGGGAACAACGGTGGAAAATCTAAGCCCGTCTTTTCATCTAATCCGAACATGACATTCATGTTCTGAATAGCTTGCCCACTTGCACCTTTCACCAAGTTGTCGATCGCTGAGGATACGACTACTCTGCCGTTCTGCTCGTCAATGAATATCGCTATATCGCAGAAGTTGCTTCCCCTAACCCAGCTCAGCCTTATTTCGTCCTGCAATCTTACGAAATAGCAGTCCTTGTAAAATCGCTCGTATATCTCGTAGATCTCATCCCTCGATGGAACTTCATCCATAAATACGTGGGCATTCGTGAGAATACCCCTCGAGCCGGGAAATACTTGAGGTGTGAAAGATACCTTTACCTCAGGATTAAACTTGCTTAACTCCTGAATCATCTCCCAGTAATGTCGGTGGTTAGTGACCTTGTAAGGCACTATAGCTTCGTGCAGATTTGGATAATGCGTGAACTCCGTTGGCTTTGCCCCAGCCCCACTTATTCCACTCTTTGCATCGAATACGATTCTTTCAGCATTCTCGGCAATCGGTGCAGCGGCTAAAATCGCTCCAGTAGGATAGCAACCGGGATTCGCAACCAAATCCGCTTTGGCGATCTCATCCCTATATAGCTCAGTTAAGCCGTAAACAGCTTCGACGTAACCTTCGTGCTTTTTGCCGTAAACCTTTTCGTAAGTTTCCTTGTCAAGTCTGTAATCCGCTGAGAGATCTACAACCTTGATACCAACTTCTAAGAGCTGTGGTACGTATCTCATTGCCTCTCCATGCGGGACAGCAGTAAACACAACATCGCAGTTATCCAGATTCTTCAAATCTGGCTCAACGAATTTCAAATCGTAGAATCCCTTAAGAAACTTGTGAAGCTTCCAGATCGGTTCTCCGGCTAATTGTCTTGATGTAGCGGCAACGACTTCAGCTTTTGGATGCAGAGCAAGGAGTCTTAGAAGCTCTGAACCAGTGTAACCGCTTGCACCTATTATACCAACCTTCATATCACAACATCTGACAACCACTATAAAACCGTTCCAATAGCTTTTGATATGCAGATTTACTTCGTCATCGACATACTGAACGGTGAAGTTGTTCGGGCTTTTGGGGGTAAGAGGAAGAACTACTATCCCATTAGCCGATTTAGCAGAGTTGTCGATGTCGATGATCCAATTAGCGTTGTTGAAGTCGTGAAGCCGAGGTTTCTCTATGTTGCAGATCTAGACAGAATCATGGGTAAGGGCAACAATATGGGAACGATTGAGATGCTTGCAAGGAAAGTCGAGCATCTGATCGCTGACTGCGGATTCAAGAATTCCGAAGAGCTTAATGGTTTGAGATTCACGCCGGTTTTGGGAACAGAAACGTTCGATATGACTCAACTTGAAGATGTTCAAATTCCGGTATTTGTGAGCTTGGACATCAAAGACGATCGATTGCTTTCACCGTGCAGATTCGAATTTAAGAGCTTGATTGAATACCTAAACACCTTCAGTTTGCTTGGCATAATAGTTCTCACGCTTGATAGAGTTGGTAGTTGCTCTTTGGATTTGAAAACGATCGAAAAGGCGGTTGATCTCTCAGAAAATCCAGTTTTTGCCGGTGGTGGTGTTGGATCTATCGAGGATTTGATGAAGCTTAAGGAGATCGGTTGCAAGGGTGCTCTAATAGCTACCGCTGTTCATAAGGGTTTGATAAGCTTGGATGTAGTTAGAGATGGTTATATAAGGCAATTTTAACAACTCTATTTTTGTAGATTCTTCCAATAACTTACAAATATATTATATTTTCAATTAATTAGTTAAAATTTTGAAGTCTTTTAAGATTTTAGTTAATATTATTTCAACTGGTTTTGGCTTCTGTCCTAAGCTTATCATTTTCTTTGCAATCTTTATACCATGTTCTTTTTTGCGGTAACATTCTCTAAAAACTGATTCTTCAATCGATTGTCTGTAACTTTCTGAGATTGCCTTTAACTCTTCAACGAGTTCAGTTTTCGATGCATCTTCTGATAATTCTTTAACAATTTTCTCAAGTCTTATAATCTCTTCTTTTTTGTTTTTTAATTCTTTTTTAAGTTCTGGATACTTATCAGCTAATTTCTTACCAATAATTAGCGGAACGTCGGCGTATGATTCTATTTCACCGTCTAATTCTATACCAAATTTTCTTTCAATAGCTTCTTTGGTGAACAAATTTTCAATTGACTTCAAGTATCTTCCATCTTCCGTCATCTATACCTTTTTTTTCAAATAACTCCTTCAATTTTCTTTTCTCTTCAAAAACTAATTTAAAAATTATTAAATTACAAGACTGCCAATTACTGTGATGCCAACGAAGAAATACAGAATATATCTCGACGTTTGCTGTTACTTCGACCATTTGACGATCAAAAGCAGGAGAGAATAAGACTTGAAGCTGAAGCGGTTTTACTGATCCTAAACAATTGCCAGAAAGGTATCTGGGTTTTAATTGGTAGTGAGGCAATCGACTTTAAAATATCGAAGATCTCCGATCCAATAAAAAGATTTAAAGTCGGAAGTTTATATGCAGTATGCAAAAATAAGATCAAAGTTGATGAAGGAATACGTTTAAGGGCAAAAGAACTTCAAAGTTTTGGATTTAAAGCACCTGACGCATTACACATAGCTTGTGCAGAAGCTGGCAAAGCTGACGTTCTATTGACTACAGACGATGACATAATTAAATTTGGATCAAAAAGAGTTTTAAAGGTTAAAGTGAAAAATGAACCCTGTATTTGGTTACTGGAGGTGATGTAATTGGATATACTCACGATGTCTCCTGAAAAGTTGAAGATTGAAGGATTAAAAGCTCTTAGAGACAAGTTGGGAGCTGTAGGCATGGCTATGTTCCTACGTCAATTTGACTTGGGTGAGGGTGATTACACCAAAGAAAGAAATTGCTCAAAAAATATGATGACGTTGACAAAATCGTGGAAGAGATAGAAAGGTTGCGTAAAAAATGAATGAAATCGTTAAAAGCTAATTTATTGATTCCTTCCTCTTTTCAACGACCCTTATCCACTCTATAGCTGTATTAGGGTAGTTTCCGCTCTCGTCTTTTTCCAGAGATTTGACCATGTCCCAAATCGTAAGCAATGCGACGCTAACACCCGTTAGAGCTTCCATCTCCACACCGGTTTTACCAACAGACTTGACTTTGCATACTGCCTTAACACCATCATCGCAAACGTCAAAATCGATGGTTACAGAAGTTATCGGAATGGGATGGCACATTGGGATAAGCTCAGGAGTTTTTTTAACAGCTAATATGGCTGCTATGCTCGCTGTATTAAGAACGTCTCCTTTTGGAGTCTTGCCTTCTTTTATCGCTTTAACTGTCTCCTTTCTCAGCTTTATAAAGCCCTCAGCCACCGCAACCCTTATAACGTCGTTCTTTGCTGAGATATCCACCATCTTAGCTGGCATAAAACACCAGAGATCAAAACTGTAAAATTTATTTCGGTCGGGAAAACTTAAATAGAAGATTATCCAAGTCGAAGGGGAGGTGATCGAATGGGGACGGTTAAGCCAGCTTATATTAAAAACATAGCGATGGAATTGCTCAGGAAATATCCAGACATATGGTCTGGTGATTTCGACGTAAATAAGAAGCTCGTCCAAGAGCTTACGAACATAAAGAGCAAGAGGGTTAGGAACAGGGTAGCTGGCTATATAACAAGAAAGGTCAACAGAGGGTGGGTAAATGTTTGAAGGTGTAATTCCCGCCCTCGTAACGCCCTTCAAGGAGAACTTCGAAGTTGACTACGAAGGCATATCGAAGCTCTTGGACTACGTTGAGAAGCACGTCGATGCTGTGGTTCCAGCAGGAACGACAGGTGAATCAGCCACGCTGAGCTATCAGGAGCACATAGAAGTGGTCAAATACGTGTGCGAAGTTGCAAATGTTCCTGTTATCGCTGGGGCTGGCTCCAATTCGACGAGAGAAGCTGTATTCTTAGGCAAGGAGGTGGAGAAGGCTGGTGCGGATGCTGCGATGTTCATAACGCCATACTACAACAAGCCGAACAAGGAAGGACTCTACCAGCACTACAAGAAGATAGCCGAAGAGATATCGATCCCGATAATAATCTACAACGTTCCGAGCAGAACTGCTTGCAACATAACGCCAGATGTTGTGGAGAGACTCGCAAACGATTTTGACAACATAATCGGCATTAAGGAGGCAAGTGGAAATCTGAAGCAGGTCTGCGAGATCATAAAGAGAACCCCGGACAACTTCGTTCTACTCTCTGGAGACGACTTCCTAACTTTGCCGATTCTAATGCTCGGTGGTAAGGGTGTGATCAGCGTAGCTGCGAACGTTGCTCCACACCTAATGAAGGAGATGTTCCTTGCGTTTAAGGAGGGGGATATAGAGAAGGCGAGAGAGATGCATTACAGGCTCATACCGCTCTTTAGCGTTCTGTTCATCGACACGAATCCGATTCCTGTGAAGAAGGCACTTGAGCTGATGGGACTTCCAGCGGGCAAGCCGAGACTACCGCTCGTCGAACTGGATGAAGAAAAAACCAAAAAGGTAGAAGAGATTCTAAGAAGCTTAGAATTGCTCTAATATTTTATCTCCATCTCAGCCTTCTTGATGGTATTCACGATGTCTTCAACGATATCGGCCATCACTTCCTGCTTCGACGCTTCATCCTTTAGATTTCTAATCTTTCTCTCTAAATCATCTAAAACTTCAACGATTCGTTTGAAGTGGGTGTTGAGCTGTGAGATTGCGTAGATCTTTAGCATGCTTAGGTTGTTCAGAGCTTCCTTATCAGTGATATCTCCACCGTAGAACTTATCCATTATAAATTCGACATCGTTCCTGAACATCTCCTTTATCTTCTCCTCATCCATGAGCTCCCTGACGGCACTCTCGATGTCGTTCGCGACCTCCATGGCCTTCTGCAGCAACTCCCCGATTTTATCCAGATAAGTATTCCTATACATCATTCTTAAAACTCCCCGACGTTCATTTATAACCTTTGTTGTTTGAACTCCAGAACCGCTTTGACAAAGCCCACAAACGGCGGGGAAGGAGCGTAGGGGCGGGATTTGAACTCTGGATGGAACTGCGTTCCCAAGTAAAACTTGTTCTTTGGATATTCAATTATTTCAACCCTTCTGCCGTTGTCAGAGTAACCGGATATTACAAGTCCATGTCTTTCCAAATCATCTCTATACTCTGGATTCACCTCGTAACGATGTCTGTGCCTCTCGTAGATCTTTTCTTTTCCATATAGCTTGTGAGCCATCGTGCCCGGGACTACGGTTACCTCTATCTCTCCGAGTCTCATCGTTCCACCCAACGCATCGATCTCCTTTTGTTCTGGCAGTAAATCGATTACCGGATGCTCGGTCTCAGCTAATTCGCTACTGTTGGCATCCTCCCAGCCTATTACGTGCCTCGCGAACTCGATTACAGCGAGCTGGAATCCAAAGCAGATACCTAAAAATGGAATGTCATTCTCTCTCGCATACTGAATTGCCTTGATCTTACCTTCAGCACCTCTCTTTCCGAAACCACCCGGAACCAATATTCCATCTGCATCGATCTCGATCTCGTCATGCTTCTCAAGCTCCTCACTCTCAATCCAGAGAATGTTAACTTTGCAGCCAGCTTCAATTCCACCGTGCTTCAGAGCCTCTCTGATGCTTATGTATGAGTCTCTGACATGAGTGTATTTCCCAACTACGGCAATCGTCACTTCCTCCTTCAATTCCCTGAGCTTTCGGACGATTTCTGTCCACTCTGTCCTCTCCTCTTTCTTTTCAAGCTTCAGTCTCTTAAGCAGGTATTCGTCAAGCCCCTCCTCCCTAAACTTCAGCGGAACTTCGTAGATCTCGTCGGTATCTTCATCGCTTATTACGGCTTCAACCGGAACATCGCAAAACAGCGATATTTTCCTCTTCGTCTCAGGGCGTAGTTTCTCGACACACCTTCCGACGATTACATCCGGCTGCAAACCGATGCTTCTCAGCTCCTTTACGCTGTGCTGGGTTGGCTTCGTCTTCTGCTCTCCTCCTTTGTCGAGCGGAACTAAAGTAACATGAACGAGCATGAAGTCCTCTTCCCTCTCCTCATTTTTCATCTGTCTTATTGCCTCTAAGAATGGCATCCCCTCTATGTCACCTACGGTTCCTCCTATTTCAACCAAGCATATGTCGGCACCGCTCTTTTCTGCAACTCTTCTAATCCAAGATTTGATTTCATCCGTAACGTGCGGTATTATCTGAACAGTCTGCCCAAGATACTCTCCCTTTCTCTCCTTCTCAATGACGTTTCTGTAAATCTTGCCAGTCGTTATGTTGTGCTCTCCGGTAAGCTCGATCCCAATAAAACGTTCGTAATGACCGAGATCTAAATCTACTTCCGTTCCGTCTTTAAGAACATAAACCTCGCCATGCTGGAATGGGTTCATCGTTCCAGCGTCGATGTTTATGTATGGATCGATTTTTATCGGAACGACCTTGTAGCCCATATCTACAAGCAATCTGCCAATAGAAGCAGCGGTGATTCCTTTTCCAAGACCACTCATTACTCCGCCGGTAACAAAAATGTATTTCATGATTATCACTTCCTCAATTCGGGTCGAAGCATAATCGGAATCCCATCTTCAATCGGGTAATCAGTCCCACATTTCGTGCAGATGAGCTTACCAGAAATGATCTCCTCCTCATTTTCTTCCTCAACTTCCAGCCTAAGATCTCCCTTGCAAATTGGACAAGCTAAAATGTCCAACAGCTCCCTCTTCATAATGTTGATCGTTTAGGCTTTCATTTTATAACGGTTTTGAAAGGACTATGTTTGAATTCTCAAGTTTCAGCAGTGGAGTTAGACGCTCAAGAACATTCTTATCCTTCAAAACTTTAAGCAGAACCTTTTCATGATACTTCAATGCTTTTCTTATTGGTCTTGGTAGGCTTTGGAGCCTCTCGCCGAAGAGATATTTGTCAAAGATCTTGCCCACATCATCGATCTTGATCGATCCAAGCTTAATCAATTCACGATAGAGCTCTCTCAGAGTTGGCCTAAGTTCAACATCGATATTGTGCAGTCCGCAACAGTTCGCAGTCTCAAGATCGAAGTATCCCTCTTTGCACAATCCAAAATCCAACCCATACTTGTCACAGGCTTTCCTGAGCTCTCGTAGTATCTCCGGTGCATCAACCTTGATTAGGTTGCCCTCAAAGGAGTAGTGACTCCATTTCTGCCAGAACTTGCAGTAGAGTTCCAACTCTGATCTTTCGATCCTAAGGGGCTCAACTGTAATTTGATCCACATAGTCGGCGACTCTTTCAACGAAATCTTCAGCGTTTGTGAACGAGTAATTTGGAATCAAAGGCTGAAGTCGTAAAACCTTGGGAGCCTCTATCTCGCTCAAAGCTTCTAACCTTCGAACTGGATGTGGAGCTTTCGGCTCCAGTTCAGTCCTATCCAAGGAACTTATCGACATCTGAACTACAATAAGACCTTCATCGGCCATCTCGTTGATCGTGCTCTTCCAAGGATCTTTCGCGATTCTATCGGACTTCGTGCAGAGGATTATCGGCACCTCATGCTTCAAGGCGGTTTTCATGAGCTTGAAGGAGAGCTTGAACTTCTCCTCGACATCCTGCAAAGGTTCCGAAAGCGTTGCAAGTCGAAACGGTATTCTGATCTCAAGCTTTTTGGCAACCTTCTTGAACATTCCCAAAGATTTCGGACGTGGTTTTATTCTGCCACTTCGATACCACCTTGCATAGCAGTAGAGGCAGTTGAAGGAGCAGTTTGTGTAGGGCTCTAGGCGGAAGATCGAATAGCAGAGCGGGCTTATAATTTTACTCGGGTTTATCGCAAGTTCCATAAAAAGTTTAAGGAGCGAACGATTTATCAAAAACATGCAACTGAAGATCACATTCTTGGGAACTTCTGGCACGGTTCCAAGCGTTAATCGAAATCCTTCAGCCATTTTGATCCAATATGGGGGAGAAAGAATTCTGTTCGACTGTGGAGAGGGAACGCAAAGACAGATGATGATCGCAAGGACTGGCTTCAGCGGACTGAACAGCGTTTTCATAACACACATGCACACCGATCACTTCATAGGAGTCTTCGGGCTAATCGAAACGTTATCGCTGAATGAAAGAAGAGATAAGCTCACGTTCTATGTTCCTATTGAGAAAGCCAAGTTTCTAGCTACCCTCTTTAGAATGTTCGGATACCACCATCTCAACTTTCCAATAGAGGTTGTAGGGCTCAGCGATGGAGACGAGGTGAACTTCGGCAGGTTCAGGATAGTCGCTTTCAAGACAGAGCACACCACGCCAAGCTTGGGCTACGCTCTGATTGAGAGAGACAGACCGGGAAAATTTGACAGGGCTAAAGCGGAAGCTTTGGGCATCCCGCCGGGCCCTCTCTACGCAAAGCTTGTGAGGGGAGAAAGCATAGAAATCAACGGAAAAGTAATAACGCCGGACATGGTTGTTGGCCCTCCGAGACCGGGAAGGAAGATAGTTTACACAGGGGATACAAGACCCTGCGAGAGAACCGTGGAGATCGCGAAAGATGCGGACATACTGATCCACGACGCATCTTTCACCTCAGATCTGCAGGAGTGGGCTGAGGAGACGAAACACTCAACTGCAAGAGAAGCTGCTGAGATAGCGAAGAGAGCTGGAGTCAGACAGCTAATTTTGACGCACATAAGCGCGAGATACTCGAAGGATGCGACCCCTCTGCTTGAAGAAGCCAAGAGCGTATTCGAGAACGTTATAGTTGCTGAGGACTTGATGTCGATCGAAGTTAAATACAGAGATTGATTCGATTATTAGAGCAACATTAGCCAAGAATTCCAGAGCAAATCGACGACAATAGTGGTGAATTAGAATTAAATGATCAAGAAAATTTAAAAATCAAAAATAATTTAAAATAAATATAAAATGGCGAATTACTCGTATTTGGCGGCGAGCTTGATGTCCTCAACCTTTACAGTCTTTCTGCCAGCGTGCTTGGCAATTTCAACAGCCTTCTTCGCAATTTCCAACGCCTTCTCCTCAAGGATCTCTGCCATCTTTTCTACGGCTTCGGCACTAACTCTCTCGGCTCCAGCCTTTCTAATCAATCTGTCGATAGGGGCAAGTGGCAACTCAGACATATACTCCACCTCCAACCTATCTTTTTGCACAAGGAGTATATAAATTTTTATCCCAAGCTATCCCCAACTTGAGGCAACTTGAACGAATGATCGGTGGGGTCTGGTGGCAATAGGGGTCGTTTAGTCGGATCAATATTATAGAAAAATAAAAAAATAAATAAAATTGATGGGATGGCTATGCCCGATCACAAGCCCAACACATCATTCATTCCGTATATACCCGGCTTATCCACCTTGGCTATCCACTTCACGGCCTTGATGGCACCACTCGCAAAAGCCTGCCTACTTAAAGCCCTATGCGTGATTTCTATTCTCTCGCCCATCCCAATGAAAAATACGGTGTGTTCACCGACGATATCTCCGCCACGGATTGCGAAAACTCCTATTTCGTCTCCCCTCGGACACACTCCTTCTCTGCCAAATACGAGCTTCTTATCACCCAAATACTTCTTTATTATCTCAGCCGCCTTCAATGCAGTTCCGCTGGGTGCATCCTTCTTGAATCGATGGTGCATCTCAAGGATCTCGATGTCGTAGTCCTTTAGGAATTGAACGGCGAATTCTACAAGCTTCCAGAATATGTTCACTCCAACGCTGAAGTTCGGAGAAATAACGGCTGGAACGTTCTTGCAATACTCTTCGATCTTCTTCCAATGTTCCTCCGTGAATCCTGTGGTTCCTACAACCAACTTTACACCCTTCTGTGAAGCTATTCTGATGTTCTCCACCGCTGCCTCAGCTGTCGTGAAGTCCACAAGAACATCAGCATCGAGCACTTTCTCCATTTCCTTCGCATCCGTGATAGGAACACCAATCCTTCCAACTCCCGCTATCTCCCCAGCGTCCTTGCCGATCTCCCTCACATCGAAAGCTTGAGCGAGCTCGAGCTCTTCATCCTGCACGACATTCTGCACTATCAGCCTTCCCATCCTTCCCGCAGCACCGGCAACTGCAACTCTGATCATATCGTAGCGTTTGTGCAAAGCGTAAATAATAATTATGAAAAATTTTTGGCGAAAGATTAAACTACTGCTATGATCATAATAATAGTATGCCAAAAAGGCTCGTCATAAGAGACATCGAAAAGTGCGTAGGCTGTGGTCTTTGCATGTTCGCATGCTCAAGGAGGCATGGTGAGATAGGAAACGACTATTCTGGTATTCTTCCGGTAAGTTTGAGCGGTTTTGAGAGAGGAGCAACGGTAATATTCTGCAGGGCTTGCGTGGAGCCCCCATGTGCTCAGGTATGTCCTACGAACGCTTTGACGCCGAGAGATGGTGGAGGCGTCATCTATAGGGAGGATCTCTGCATAGGATGCAAGAACTGCATCGAAGCATGCACTATTGGAGCTATATTCGAAAGGAGGAACGGTAAGCCCGCCTTATGCATCCATTGCGGATACTGTGCGAATTACTGTCCCCATGGAGTCTTGGGATATGAGGAGGTGGAAGCATGAAGGTTCTCAAGATAGACCTGTCAAAATACAGATACGAGATCGAGGATAGGAAAGATCTATTTGAGGAGTGGATTGGAGGAACCGGTGTTGCCGTTCAACTCCTCAAGGAGGAAATGGATCTAAGAGCCGATCCGCTGAGTGAGGAGAACGTAATAGTATTTGCGATAGGGCCGTTCACTCCCGCATATCCTCTCGCATCTAAGACCGTTGCGATGTTCAAGAGCCCTCTAACCGGGAACTTGGGGGAAAGCCACGCAGGAGGTAGGACTGCCACAGCAATAGCCAACGCCGGCTATGGGGCTATAATCATCAAGGGGAAGAGCAAGAAACCAGTCTACATAGTCGTTCACAACGACAAGGTGTATTTTAGAGATGCAAGGGTTATTTGGGGCATCGCCGACTCCCTGATTGTTGGGAGGATAATCGCTGAGAACGAAAAGGGTAGAGGAATAAGGACAGTGATGAGAATAGGAGGAGGTGGAAGCAACCTCGTCAGATACGCATGCGTTACCACCGAAACCTACAGACATTTCGGAAGGCTTGGACTTGGAGCTGTTTTTGGCTCGAAAAATCTTAAGGCGTTGGTGGTTGTAGGAAGGGGAAGCAGGAAGATACCGAACAGGCACAAGTATAAGGAGATCTACGAGAAGATCCTAAAGCTCGCTTTGGAATCGGATGCTATGAAAAAGTATCATCTGCTGGGAACAGCGGTAAACGTTAATCCGCTAAACGAGCTTGGAGCCCTACCTACGAAGAACCTCAAGGCTACGAAGTTCGAGAAGGCTGAGGAAATAAGCGGAGAGGCTCTTGCTGAACACAACTTGGGAAGGAGGATCGCGTGCAGTCATTGCCCAATCGCGTGTATTCACATAGCGGCACTCAGAATTCCTTATGAAACCGAACCTTACTTCTATAAGACGATAATGATCTCATACGACTACGAACCCATCTATGCACTGGGTTCGATGCTCGGAATCGGAAGCAGAGACGGCTTACTCAAGCTTATCCATAAGGTTGAAGTCTATGGCTTGGATGCGATGAGCACCGGAGTATGCTTGGCTTGGGCGACCGAAGCTTTGGAGAGAGGATTGATTACCGAGAACGAAACGTTGGTGAAGCTTAGCTTCGGAGATGTCGATGGATATTTGAGGGCTATAGACTACATAGTCAAACAGCCAAACGAGTTCTACAAGGTTCTTGCCCAAGGAGTTGAGAAAGCTTCTGAAGTTTACGGCGGAAAGGAGTTCGCGTTGGCATTTGGAAAGAACGAGATGCCGGGCTATCACGTTGGCCATGCGACGCACATAGGCTATCTGATCGGGCTTAGGCACTCCCACCTTGACAACGCTGGCTACTCTTTGGATCAGAAGCTCAAGGAGATACCTCCACCACATGAGGTCGTCGATAAACTCGTGAAGGAAGAAGCGTGGAGGCAAGTGCTTTCGAGCCTTGTGGTGTGCTTCTTTGCAAGGGGAGTATATAAGCCAGAGATAGTTGCAGAAGCTTTCAAGGCTTTGGGCTATGAGACAAGCCCTGAAGAGCTGAAGATGAAGGGTGAAAAGATCTACAGGGAGAAGCTGAAGCTCAAGATCAAGATGGGTTTCGATCCAGACTCGCTAAGGTTGCCCAAGAGGATCTTCGAGACGGAGTGCTTCCAAGGAAGGCTAAGCGAGGAATACATAAGGGAAGCTTTGAGGTATTGGAAGGAGAAATACGTCCTTCCTTTGGTTTAATTTTTTAAACTTCTATCAGCAGTTCTGCCGAATCGCTCGCACACATAACTCTGATAGGAATTCTGCTCATCTCGGTGTATGCGAAGTATTCTACCGAGATGTAGCCTCTATCTATTTTGCAGTCGTTGAGTCTGACTCTCTCTATGTTTCCAACAAACTCTCCAACGTATTCCCTTATCGCATCGAAGAGCTTGAGAGGATTTTTGCTTAGCAGATTTCTGACATCTGCATAGGTCAGATCGGTCGGGATGAGCCTATTGAGGAAGCTGATGTATGCGACGGACATCACGATCACCCTACCCGATTCGTTCGGAGATAAGATAAGGGTTTGGAGTGGTGCGAAAGTATTAAGTCCGTCCAGTTGACCGATAGATGTGGACATACTCTGGAGAGATCAGACTCTCTTCAAAAACATGGATGTCTTCGATTTGGATCATCTTCCTGAGGAATTTCTGCACAGAGAGCAACAGCTGACCCAGCTCGCTATGGATCTCAAGCCCGCTTTGAGGAAATCGCGCCCTATAAACGCCCTATGCATAGGTCCTCCATCAACTGGAAAAACCACAGCTGTGAAGCTGATCTTCAAGGAGATAGAGAACGTGAGTGAAGACGTCATTCCGGTTTACGTCAACTGTCAAATAATAAATTCGAGACAGCAAGTCTTTGCAAAAATATTTGAGAAGATTTTCGGTTATCCACCTCCTTCTTATGGCATCCCCTTTCTGAAGCTCTACTATAAGATACTCGAAAAGTTGTCTGAAAGAGTTTTGGTGGTAGCCCTCGACGATCTCAACCTCGTAATCGAAGATAAGACGATCAATGAAATACTCTATGCACTTTTAAAAGCACACGAAGAGGTAGAGGATGTGAAGATCGGAGTTATAGCCATTTCGACTGATTTGAGAATTGCTGAGAGGTTCGATGCGAGCGTTGGTTCAATATTCCATTCCGATGAGATCTATTTCCCTCCATACTCTAGGGATGAGATAAGGGACATACTTTCCTCAAGAGCTAAATTCGGATTTTATCCTAATGTCTTGAGCGATGAAGCGTTAGAGATGATAGTCGATTTAACACACCAAGCGGGAGATCTCAGGTTAGGGATATACCTCCTCAAGATGGCCGGATTGGAAGCTGAAAAGAGAGCAAGCAGAAGAATAGAGGTTCGGGATGTCGAGGTAGTCTGCAGAGACGGGAGAAAGGTGTTTCTGAGAAAAGGGATTTTGGCTTTAAACAGTGCTGAGAGGGCTCTGCTGAAGATCGTTTACTCCACTTCGGAGGAGCTAACTACTGGTGAGCTTTTCAAGCGGTTCAGAAAGGTCATTTCGATTGGATATACCAAGTTTTACGAGATGCTTCTGAAGCTTGAGAATCTCAGGCTAATAGATACGAAGTTTGAAGGGGGTAGAGGGAGAACGAGAATAATTTTAAAGAGATACGATCCGAAGATCGTCCTCGAAGCTCTTAGAGATTTTTAAATTCCTAAATATGCCTTTCTTATCTCCTCTGACTTCTCAAGCTCTTCTCCAGTTCCCTCCATCTTTATTCTTCCTTCAGCCATCACGTAGGCGTAATCTGAGATTGCTAAGCTTAAGTGAACGTTCTGTTCAACGAGCAACATCGTTAAACCTTCATCTTTCAGCTTCTTAACCGTTTCGAAGATCTCAAGCGTCAGCTTCGGCGATAGTCCCAAGCTCGGCTCGTCCAATATCAGAATCTCTGGACAGCTCATCAAACCCCTTGCAATGGCCAGCATCTGTTGCTCTCCACCGCTCAGAGTTCCGGCTTTCTGATGCATCCTCTCCTTTAGTCTCGGAAATAGATCGAACACGAACTCCAGTTGCTCATCCTTTTTCTCCTCAGCCCTTTTAGTGTAAGCACCCATCTCAAGGTTCTCAAGGACAGTCATGTGCGGGAAAACCATCCTTCCTTCAGGAACCATAACCAAACCCTTTTCAACCCTCGAATGTGTCGGCATCTTCGTAATTTCCTCTCCGTAAAACAGAATGTCTCCATTCCACACGGGTATTATACCCATTATAGCTCGAAGTAGCGTAGTCTTTCCGACTCCGTTCGAGCCTATTATCGTAGTAAGCTGACCTTTCTTAGCTTTGATCGAAACTCCCCAGAGAACCTTGACTTCTCCATAACCGCACTCCAAATCTCTTGTTTCGAGAACAATCATAATATCACCTCTTTGTCAGCTTAAGCACCAATTCTGGGTCACCTAAATACGCTTCGATAACCTTGGGATCGTTCGCAACATCTTCCGGCTTTCCTTCGGCAATCTTCTGTCCGTAATCCAAAACTATGATTCTGTCTGATATCTGCATTATTGCATGCATGAGATGTTCGATCATCAGAATTGTCACTCCGCTTTCTCTGATCTTCTTTATAACCTCAACCATTTCCATAACTTCGACTGGATTCAAGCCAGCTAAAACTTCATCGAGCAAAATCAGCTTGGGTTTCGAAGCTAAAGCTCTAGCGAGCTCAAGCCTCTTCTTTTCGGGAACGTTGAGTTTCCCAGCCAAAAGATCTGCCTTCTCGTAAAGTCCGACGAACTTCAAAACATCCTCGGCAACTTTCTCAGCGGAATCGAGGTCTAAATACTCCCTTCCGAAGCAAGCTCCGACCATGACGTTCTCCTTGACGGTCAGCTCGTTCAAAGGCTTGACTATCTGATGTGTTCTGGCGATGCCAAGCCTTGCAATCTTGAAAGGAGGTAAGCCGGTTATATCTTTGCCGTCGAAGATTACCTTTCCTTTCTCGGGCTTGTAAATTCCGGAGATGACATTGAATAGTGTTGTTTTTCCAGCACCATTTGGCCCTATGATTCCCAAAATCTCCTTTTCATTAACCTCGAAGCTGACGTTATTTACGGCAACAAGTCCTCCAAACCTCTTTGTGATGTTTTCAACCTTCAGAATCATTCGACAAACCTCCTCAAGGCTGGAATCTTATCCCTAACGAACCCAATGATTCCCCTCGGCATGAACAGAACTATGAGGAGTAGTATTATTCCAGATATTGCGATGTGCAATGCCTTAAACATTTCGCTAACTATCAGAAATCCTCGAATTCTCTCATAAACAATCGCTCCGATCATTGGTCCAGTTACTGTTCCAAATCCACCGAGCATAACCATGAATATCATCTCTATCGACTTCGTCAGGTGGAAAGCTGACTCTGGCTCGATGTTACCGTTCTTAAAGAAGAATATCGCTCCGATCATTCCCGGGAACAAAGCTGACAGTGCGTAGGCTAAAGTCTTGTATTTGCTCGTGTTAACACCCAAAGTTATCGCAGCATCTTCATCTTCTCTTATAGCCATCAAGCCGAGTCCAAACTTCGACTTCTTAACGAACCAGCTTACGATGACTACGGCTATCGTTACAGCGAGCATGAGATAGTATGATAGCCATATCGCATGCTCAGCTCCACCGTATGCAGAATAAACCTTTATATTGAAATATATTCCCTCTGCCCCGCCTACCTGCTCCAAGTTTGTTATAAGCGCCTTCACGGCTTCATTCACACCTATCGTTGCGATTGCGAAGTAAGCACCCCTCAACCTCAAGATGGCCAGCCCCAGACAGTAGGCTACAAGTGCTGAGAATAGCCCAGCCAAGATCATCGCTGGGATTATGTTCAGTCCATAGTTCTGGATCATCAGAAATGCGACGTATCCGCCTATTCCGTAGAAAACTATGTGTCCGAAGCTAACGTAGCCTGTGTAGCCGAGTATTATGTTGAGACTCTCAGCCAAGGCGATATACATCAGAATTATGAACACGGTCTCCCTCAGCGTTACATCGTGCGTTATCATTGGAATAGCTCCGATCACTATCAGCAGTCCGATGAGCCAGCTTAACGATTTCATACTTCACCTCCGAGCAATCCTGACGGCTTTATCAGCAGAACCGCAACGAGGATCGTGAATTCAATGAACGGAACCAATCCAGTAGGAATCTGAAGGGTTATAACGTTTTCAATGATACCCAATATGAGACCTCCAACCAAAGCGCCAATTGGACTTCCTAAACCACCCAAAACACATATGACAAAGCTCTTAAGTTCGTAAACACCTCCAGAGAGTATCGTGAACGGGAAAATCGTTGCTATCAGAGCTCCAGCCGTCATGGCCAATGCTATTCCGATTCCAAAGCTTAAAGCGAGGATTCTCGTTGTATTTATTCCCATCAGCTCTGCTGCGACTCTGTTCATCGAAACCGCTCTAACAGCTTTACCCGTTTTGGTTCTGTAAAGGAAGATGTAGAGCAAAATCGTCAAGATTATCGAAACTATTCCCGCTATAACCTTCGTTCCCAAAATCGTGATGTTTCCGATGGATATCGAGCCGACGTGGATATCTATAGCGTATGGAATGGTAGTCCAAACAAAAGTTCCCAAACCGATTATGAATAAACTAATGCTAAAAGTCGAAAGAAGGGTCGAGAGCTCGGGAGCATCGATTATCCTATGCAGAGCTACGAAGTAAACGGCAATACCCAAAATGATGCCCAACGCGAATATTATCGGAACTCCCAAATAAGGGTTCAAACCGAATGCGAATAAGAAGTAGGCGGTAAACATACCCAAAGCAATAAAAGCACCGTGAGATAGGTTTATAACCTTCATGACACCCCAAATTAAGCTTAAACCGATTGCAGCTAAACCGTAAACCAAGCCTAATAGAATTCCGCTTATTATGCTGTCTATCCATACATCTAGCAATCTTCCCACCTCCTATAAAAAATAGGAAGTTAAGGCTTGAATCTTCTCGTAATGTAGGCAATCCCAGCCAATCCGGCAATCGCGAGTATGGCTTCGAAGCCCGGACCCTTTTCCTCCTTGGCTGGGGCTTCAGCTGGCGTTTCAGTGGTCTCCTTTCCGAACTTCAAAGTGAGTGGGTAGATCAGATCCGCCGACTTCGCGCTTTCGGGCCAGACAACCACCTTAACGAGTTCTCCTTTCTTCTCCTGCCACTGGAGATAGACCATCTCGTGTCCCTTCTGTCTTCCATAGTATTCGCCAGTATCGAAGCTGATTCTACCGAAGAACGTCATTATGTCCATCTTTTCCAACGCCTTCTTCACGGCTTCGGTATCGAGGGTTCCAGCATCCTCAATAGCCTTTTGGAGAACTAAGCCAGCTACGTATCCACCGGCAGCATGATAACCGGGCTCGTAGCCGTATGCCTTCTTATAAGCTTCAACGAATTCCTCGACGGTTGGCCCGAACCATTCAATTCCAAGCTTCTTCGCCATCTCTGGGCTGTATCTCACCATCGGCTCCCATTGGGATGGGCCGGTCACGTAGAGAGCGGCCTTTCCGATCTTCGCGAATTCTGGAACCGCCGGAGCTACGAGCAACGATATGAGCTTGACCTTAACTCTCTTCTCATACAACTGCTTCGCGAACGTCTCTCCGTCTGCGAAGTGACCTCCACCGATTATCGCATCTGGGCTTTTAGCTATTATCTTGTTGATCAACGATGTGAAGTCGGTCGTTCCCGGAGCGTATGATTCGAACAGAACAACCTCAAACCCATTCTGCTCGGCATAGTCCTTCGCTGCCTTACAAACGTCCTTTGCGAACTTGCTGTCCTCATAGACGATTGCAATCTTTTTGGCGTTCGGATCTACAGCTTTGAGCATGTCGATCGCTCCGGTGAGATACCTGCTCGCCGGAGTGTAGATCTGGTATATGCAGTTGTAACCCTTGTTGAATATGCTATCTGAAGCTGCTCCGGTTGCTATCATGATTTTACCATACTGGGAAGCAACTATAGCTGCTGAGGCTGTTAAACCACTGCTGTATGGGCTGATCAAGAAGTCCGCCTTATCTTCGGTTATCAGCTTCGTATACAGTTGCTGAACTCTGTCCTTGCTGCTCTCATCATCGTAGTAAACGAGCTTAACGGTAAGATTCTTGCCCAGAGATTTTACGTAGATTCCACCTTTTGCGTTCACCTGATCGGCCCAAAGCTTGAGACCTTGGAACTGCTCCTTCGATTCGGAGTTGAATTTACCCGTCTGCGACATCGTGAACCCTATCACTATCTCGTCCTTTGCGGTTGCAACGGATATCGACGATAGCAGAATCAACACGGCCAATGCAACCAAAATCTTTCTCATGGAACCACCTCTGTCTGTAATGATTGTTTAAAGCCGATTGAGAGGATATAAATCTTATCTGATGTTCCTTGCCATAGCTAAGCAAACTCAAACTCTGAAATTCAGAGAAATTTCAGGCTATATATAGGATTGAGTCAGACAAAACGATATGGCGAAAGAGGTTGAGGAGTTGAGGGATGTTTTGAGGAGAATTTCTGGTAAGATCTTGGCTACGAAGAACGTGTGCATAGCTATGAACTTCCAGATCTGGATCGTGATAATGGCCGGATACTACATTCTGATTGCCCCACTCAAATATATTCCCGTATGGCTCACACTGTGCTACTGGTCTGCTGGAGCAACCATCTTTGCATGCGTATCGAGATCGTTTTGGAGGAGAGCCTCTCTCCTGATTTCCGATGAAGATAGCAGAAGTATAAACGTTGGAATAATGATCTCTTGGATAGTTGCAGCAATCTTGGGCTGGTTTGTTATCCCATCGATGATTGAAGGTGAGTTCCTTCAGAGATTGGCAATTGGACTTTTGAGCTTTCTATCGATAGCCGTGGCTGGAATGATCGCAACGATATATTTGGGCACAAGGAAGGTGGCTGTTGAGATGATTCCGGCAGCGTTGATTCCAATTCTACTGATTCCCGTCGTGCCTCTCGTCAAAAATCCGATGAATTTCGCCGGGATGGGTGTCGTTTTCAGCTACGGAACAACTGTGATCCTATACATCTACAGAGCGTTCAAGGTGGCTGATTATGTTGAATGAACTCGCGAGGAAGAGCGTTCTTGGAAATCCGATAAGGTTGGGCATTATGATATATCTTTTAACCCGTGAGAGGGCTTTTTTCAAGGAGCTACAGGATGTATTATCAATAACGCCCGGAAACTTGGATTCCCATCTAAAAGCCCTCGAAAAGGAGAAATTTGTGGAAATTAAGAAGGTCATAGCCGACAGACCCCGAACCCTCGTCGTAATAACATGGAAGGGGGCTGAGGAGACTAAAAGATATCTTAAACTGCTTAAAGAAATATTGAACGGGGTCTAAATTTCGATCAACTCTCCAACTTCGACAATTCTACAGTTTATCCCCTCTCTCTCAAGTCTCTCCTTCAGACCTTCAGCGTTCTTTCTCTTCTCGGGCTTTTCTGGGTTGTAGTGGATTGGAATCACCAACTCCGGCTTCAGCCTTTTCATCTCGCTCACATAATCATCGTAGAAATCGGGGAAGCATGCCGTGAATACGATCCTCGGATTCTCGACATCTGGAAACTTCGCGGAATCGCCTGTGTGAAGAACTCCTTCATAGTAGTAGCTGACAGACTCCTTGGCCTTCCAGCACCAGCTCTCCAAGATCTTCACACCTTCAACCTCCATCCCCGGCTTAGCTTCAATTCCTTCGAGTCCGTATTCCTCAAGCGTCGCTTTTGGAGCGATCAGCTTGTTGTAATCGAGCTTCTTGAGCTTCTCGGGATCGATATGATCCGAATGCTCATGCGTTATCAGGATAAGATCGAACTTCCTCTCAGGCTCAAGCGTGTAGTTAGGGTCGATGAGGATGTGCTTATCTGCTATAATCTCAACACACGAGTTTCCAAGCCATCTGAGCTTCATGTAAATAAATTCTCAACCGCTGAAAATAATTTTTACGCTTCCAAAACTTTCAAAGCCTTCTTTGCAGATTCATCATCGAACAGAACCAATGCAACCTCCTTCACACTCTTTGCGGTCTTCGCAAATTCTTTAACGATCTCTAGGAGTGTCTTGACCACTTCCTCAAGCGGGCATCCGTATATCCCGGCACTTATCGCTGGGAAGGCTATCGATTTCAGCCTGAGCTCTTCAGACTTTTCAAGTGGAGCAATCAGAGCCTTTCTGAGCTTCTCCTTAAATTCTTCGTTCCAGACCCCTCTGCACATAGGCCCGACGGTGTGGATAACGAATCTAATTCCGTATTGCTCTAAAGCCAAAGCAGGAGTCACAACAACTTCTCCATGCTCGATGTAGCCCCTTCCGATCTGCTTATACATCTCCTCCTTGCTCAAGCGTGTGTATTCGTCTGGATTTCCGTTAGTTGCCGCTTTTGCAATCGCGAGCGCAACTCCTCCTCCGTGCTCCAAATACTTGTTCGCCGCGTTTACGATCGCTTCAGCTGGATATTTCGTTATGTCACCTTGGACGAGCTTGAAAGTTAAACCGTCAAATTTGAGCTCCTTTAGAATTTTCATGATTGGAATTACACCCTAAACTGTTAAATCTGTTACGTTCAGTCACATTTAATTACAGAAAGACTTTACCTTCATTAAAGCCCCCGTGGGGTAGTGGACATCCTGGAGGTCTCCGGAACCTCCGACCCGGGTTCGATTCCCGGCGGGGGCGTATTTTTAACTAAGTCAATAAATTTATCTATTTTTTTGTATAATACTTTTTAGTCGATCTTGATTGGTATTTCAGCTATGATTGTCCTTTATCCTAACCGGTAAAAAAGCTTAGCCATTAATTAATCCCAAGGTTCCAATACACATTATGAACGCCCTCGTTTCGGTCAGTGACAAGACAGACCTAATCGAGTTTGCCATAGAACTGATCAATTTGGGATGGACGATCTACGCAACCGAAGGAACTGCAAAATATCTCAGCTCTAATGGAATACCGACTAAGAGACTGTCAGAGATTACCGGTTTGAAGGAGTCTAAGCAGATAAAGACTCTGCATCCAGCTGTTTTCGAACGAATCTACTCCGGGTTCTTCGGTATCGTTGTTGTAAACCTGTATGAAGTTAATGAGATTGGAGATATAGATATCGGTGGTGTTGCTTTGTTAAGAGCTTCGGCTAAAAATTATCAAAAGGTTCTGCCGATATGCAAGCCAAGCCAGTATCAAGAAGTGATCAAAAAGTTGAAATCCGGCAATATCAACGAAGATTTTAGAATAAGGCTCGCTATCGAAGCTTTCGAGTATATCGTCGAATACGACAGTAAAATAATCGAAATGCTGAGAAGGAAAAGTAGAAATATCTAAAGGTTGCAAAATTTTTATAAGATTCTTCTGAAGGTGGTAGAATGGTCAGAAGGGCTAAGCTCGTAAACGACATAGTCGAACTTGTCCCGATTCTCCAGCTATTTTCTACGAATTTATACAAGAATGTTTACGAAACCTTGCTGTCGGAGTGGCTAACTTTCAACGAATTGAAAGAGAGATTCGGTGAAGGCGCTGAGGAGGCTCTGAAAATCCTCAAACATGCTGGAATGCTAGAGGTCAAATGGCGAATGCCTTCAGATCCTGCAGGAAAGCCTGAGAAAGAATACCACGTAAGCTACACGCACATAAGTGCGAACTTCTATTCCCCACTCAAGGATCTCAACAAGATACTCGAAGTTGTCTTCATGCCCGACGACGAGTTCGAAGAACTCGTGCAGAAGATAATCAACGAGGTTAAAGCGGGAAGGATGTCGGTGCAGCACATCAGCAAGAGCTTAGGCTTAGATCCCATAATAATCAGAGCTGTTGCGAAGAAGTCTCTTAAACTGCATCTAAAGGGTCAGCTTGTCGAACTGGCAAAGGAAGAGGAGTTATGACCATAAGAGATCTGCTAAACAAGTTCAAGTGGCATCCAGATTACGACTTCAGCAAGGTTGTGATCGTCTACATCGACAGACCGAAGGGTTTTTCCGAGTTAAGCGGAGATGAGATCGAGGAGATCGGGCACAAGTTTATCTATCTTTATTCTGGCGTTGCAATCCCAATGCACCGCATAGTTGAGATCAGATACGGCGAGAGAGTGGTCTGGAGGAAGGGAGATGTCGGTCGTAAGGAGCAGACTTAAGAAGGAAATGGATAGATTAGCTTTGGAATTCTCCTCATCGCTCGAGCAAGACAAAAAGATATTCTACTACGACATTCTCGTCGATATAGCTCACGTTTTGGGATTGCTGAAGTGTGGGCATATAGGCAAGGAGGATGCCAGAGCAATAATCAAAGCCCTCTTAGAGATCAGGGATGCAGGATACGATTCTCTGCCAAAGGATTGCGAGGATGTCCACGAAGCTATCGAAGCGGAAGTTACGAAGAGAACTCCAGCCGGAAAGAGGATGCATACCGCAAGAAGCAGGAACGATGAGGTTGCAACTTGCCTGAGAATGTTCGCGAGGGACAAGCTTTTATCCTTAGCCTTCTCGCTCCTTGAGCTTAGAAGAGTTCTGCTGAACATTGCAGAGAATCACATCGACACTATAATGCCCGGATTTACACATCTGCAATACGCTCAGCCTACCGTGCTTGCCCATTGGGTGCTTGCTTATCACGACATGATCGAAAGAGATTTCGAAAGAGTTATGGATGCTTTTGGAAGGGTAAACCGTTCGCCTTTAGGTTCCGCGGCATTTGCTGGGACATCTTTTGAACTTGATAGGGCATACACCGCCGAACTCTTGGGATTCGATGATGTTGTGGAGAACAGCTGTGATGCCGTGGCGAGTAGGGACTTTCTAATCGAGTCTGTATTCGTTTCCGCCTCTACGATGCTTTCTCTCAGCAGAATAGCTGAAGAAATAATTTTATGGTGCTCCGAATTCGGATTTATAGAATTGCCGGACGAATATGCTTCCTCCTCATCTATAATGCCCCAGAAGAAAAATCCCGACATAGCAGAGCTAATCAGAGCTAAAGCCGGCAAGGTTTTGGGGAACTTGGCTGGAGTAATGTCGATATACAAGGCCATGCCATTCACATACAACAGGGACTTTCAGGAGATGAATCCGATCATGTTCGAATCTCTTGAAGTTGCCGATGTCGCAACGATTCTGATGGCGAGGATGCTTGAGAAGGTCGAATTCAGAAGGGATGTCATGCTTGAAAAAGCTCTAAAGGGTTTTGCAAACGCTACAGAGATTGCTGATCTGATTACCAAAAAGGGAATACCGTTTAGGGATGCGCATAAGATCGTCGGAAGGCTTGTAGCTGAAGGTCTGGAGTTCTCAGCTGAGAACATCAGGGATGTTGCTGAGGACTTCGGATACTCGATACAGCTCAGCGATGATGAACTAAAGTTCGATGCGAAGGATATAGTTGAAAACCGAAGAAACTTGGGGGGAACTTCGAAGTCCGAAATTACGAGAATGATCGAAGGCAGAAGGAAGAAGCTTGAAGAAGACCGAGAACTTCTGGCAAATGTTATTGATAGAATCAGTCAGAGACTCGAAAGGTTGTATGAAGAGGCTACGGATATTTTGAAATCGTAAGCGGGTTTTAATCGCTTTTTCTTAAATATCTACGAATATCGGAAGTTACGTAATCAAACACAGACCCTTTTGCTTTCTGTATTTCAAGCCAATCGACGATATCTTTAAATCTTCCTCCAGCCAAGCCGCTCGCAATTATTGCTGCCCCTTCAGCGGACTGCTTTGCGATGCCGAATCCTCCGAGCTTTACGGCTTTAATCCCGCTATATTCCTTAAATTCCTCGTAAAATAAATCGAAGAATCTTCCAGAAACAACCACTTCGAATTCATCCAGCGAAACACTTACAGCTCTGATTCCCTTCAGTATGAATTCGCACATCCATTCGACTGCAAAGTTTGGTAGATCCTCTAATCTGTCCACTTTAATTCCTTTATCCTTAAGCAAACTTCTAATCCCACCGCTGAACAGCATGGATTTCGGGAAATCACCCAAAAGATATGCAAGCTCACCATCTAAAGAACCAAGAGATGAAAAAGCTGGAAATCCAGAGGTTCCGCCGATTCCATCCACGACTTTTCCACTCTTAACAGCTATGAACGCGTTAAATCCATATCCAGCTTCAACGAGCACGAAGTTCTGCTCATCGAAAGGCATTCCACCCCTCGCAAACTGATAGACTGCCAAAGCAACTGAACATAGCTTGTCGGATGTTCCCATGTCGATTCGATTCAGCTTTCTGTATTCTGGAATCGTTGGCAGATGGATTATTCCGGGGATCGTCCAAGTTATCTCACCGAGTTCGCTTTTCCTGATTAGATCGATCAGACTTCTTACACCCATGACCGTCCTATCGAAGTTCAAGGTCATGAGAGCAATGTCGCTATTGCTAAGCTCGCTGAACCTCTTAACCGGTAGGCCATAACCAGAAGGGCCGGCGATAACATCCGGATTTATCTCTTTGAGCGCTTTTAGAACGATTTCAGTTTTCTTTTTAACTTCCGATGTTAAAAATGTCCGCTTTAGCAGTGGATTATCGTCTTCGAGCACGAATATTTCGAAGCTTGAGGTGCCGGCATCTATGCCCACGGCTACTGCCATAGGTTTCCCCGCAGTATGTGGTCTATCTTATCCGTAGTCGATTTCATATATCTGTAAAACCAAACGACGTAACTACCATTCTCTTCGATCGGTTCTGAAAACTCGGCACTCACACCCATCCTTCTGACGTGCTCCTTAAAGAGCTCGAAGACTTCAAGATCGTAAAATCTCAACTTCATCTTATCGTAAACCTTTCTTCCCTCCCCAACTTCCCTAATACTTTCAACCATAGCTTTCAGAATAGCTTCTCCAAGCCTTAAGCACCTCTGCTTGAATTCTTCATCACTCTCATCGAACTCAAAAGCCTGAAAACCCTCTCTAACAATTCTCGAAAACATGAAGTCTTTACCGTATTCTCCGAAGAACCTGAAGGCAAAGCTCAGATCTGAGCAGTTCGATTCGCTCGTTGTGTATTTTATCGGCTGTCTTTTCATCTTGGGATCTTTTATGACTATTCCCTCTCTCCCCTTTTTGCCTAATTCTTTGATCACGTCCTTAGCGACTTCATGCGCTTTAGAAACGTGAACTTCTGCAAGGATCGGGGCTAAATTAAATCCGTATTCTTCTGCAAGTTTCTCCTTCTCTTTTATTGGTAAAGCAACGTTTGTTTTCCTGTCTCTAACATCAAAAACGTAGAAATCGATAGTTTTTATGCCGTAGATGTCTTTTGGCACAAACGGAGATTCTTCGCCAACGGCCTCACAACAAAGCATAAGATTTGGATAATCCTTAAAAAAATCTGGATTTATAAGCCTTCTGGCTTTTTCAGTTGTGTATGGACAGATAAATCCGCCTCTCGTGATCGCATAGATGTTTTTTCCGAACATGACTATTCTGACGTTGTATCCGTTCATCTTCTCCTCCAAAACTACTTCTCCTCTGAAGTGTTTCTTTATCGTTGGGTATAAGGTCAAAGCCCTCTTGATCTTGGGATAACCCCTAACGATCTCCAAACCATTGACAGTTCTGGCTATAAGCGTCCCTTCTTCAAATTCTCCGAATTTTCTATCAAGCTTTAAAGCTTCGATGACATCTCCAAAAAAGGGATGCCTAATAAAAGCCTGCCTAAGGATGTTTTTCTCCTCAAGCCTCTTCGTTGCTATGGGAGAGAGGTTCAAAGCTTCAGCAACGAACTTCATAAATATTCTAAAATAAAATTATTTAATATTTTCGTTAACTTTTGAATACAAAAAGTTCATAAGATCTCTTTCGGTGATTATTCCTTCAAGTCTGCCGTTGTCAACGATCAAAGCCACACCGACTCCAGCTTCAACCATTCTCCTAACGACATCTGATATTTTATCCCTGCTTTCAAACGTGAGCGGTTCTTTATTTAACATGATTGCGTCGTTCGAAAGTAGAGTTGTTAGAGGTTTCTGCAAAGCATCCTTCACGTTTCCTGTTTCGAGCATTCTGAAAGCCTCTCCAATCCCGAAGTATCTCAGAATCTCCCTTGTCGTTATCAATCCCAACAGAACACTATCCCTTATGACGGGCAATCTCCTGATCTTTTTGGAGATCATGAGCTTCATAGCTTCCTCTATGGTCATGTCCGGCTCCGCAGTTATGACGCCAACGGTCATGTAATCCCTGACGTATCCGTCCAGCCTCGTCTGATTGGCTAAATACTTTAGAATGTCCCTTTCTGTGATAATCCCGACAACTCTGTTATCATCATCCACAATCGGACATCCACCAACCCTCTTTTCAAGCATCAGCTCCAAAGCATCCTGCCAAGAAGCTGTATAATCTACTGTAATGACATCTCTAACCATTATCTCATCAACATCCTCGTTGACAGCCGCAGAAAGGTTTCCGTTGTATCTCTCAACCACAATCTTGTGCTTATCTCCACCTCCAAAGAAGTTCACCAAGTCCGTTGCAGAGATTATGCCTTCGAGCCTTTTAGTTCCAGCATCCGCAATCGGCATCCTCCTGAAGTTGCAATTTATCATCGTCTTCAGAGCGTTCATTATCGTAGAGCGGGGTGGAATCGTCTTGACATCCTTTGTAGCTAAATCCATAACACTACCAGACTTCATCACTCCACCTCATGGGCGCAGTATTCACATAATTTTAAGCCGTCAACATCTATGAGCCTTTCGGTAAGCCTACCGCACTTCTCGCACTTCCCACCCATCTCTTCGACTTCAACCACTCCGGGATTACTCAAAAGGCTCGCAAACTCACCCAAATCAATAGCAACGCTCAAAATGTCGTTATCCGTTATGATACCAACCAAATTACCGTTATCATCGATAATGGGAAGTCTCCTAATGCCTCTCTTCTTCATTATGTCCGTAGCCTCCCTGAGCGATGTCGTGGGCTTGATCGTAATGAGCGGGGAGCTCATAATCTCTTCGAGCTTAACTTTGGATGGTATCTTGTTCCTCGCAACAACCTTCTTCAGGATATCCCTCTCTGTAACTATTCCTACTGGCTTGCCGTTCTCCACGATGATTATGCTACCCACACCACATTCGAGCATCTTTCTTGAGGCATTTAGAAGAGATTCGTCCTTTCTCGCCGTGCAAACATCTCTCGTCATCACTTCCTTCACTGGAATATCGGCCTGCATGAACATCACCATTTAAAAGTTTCTGCTTAGTTTTTAAAGCTTTTTGCAAGTTCATCCTCCGGCGATGGGAGGAAAGATTGCGATCTTATCTCCGTCCTTAAGCTCGATCTTTTCTAGATCCTTCACGTTTCTGCCGTTTATCGTGATTATCCTGTCATTCCTAATTTCACCCTTTTCATTAAAAACCTCATAATAAAAATCCTTACCCAAGATCTTCGATGCATTGATTATAGCGGACTTGAAATCGTCGCATTCGACTTCGATAGACTTCGTTTTGAACTTATCTCTGAGAGTCGCAAACAGTTCTATCTTTACCTTCATCTTTATACTCTCTATATCGTTAGGGTTTTAAAGTTTCGTTTCGAAAGTCCTTCATGCTCGAAATTGAATTCTGGGATCGAAAGAAGGAAATTCAAGATATTATGACAATATTGAACTCCCGTCCCGATCTGATTACGTTCATCTATGGGCCTATAAATTCTGGAAAATCGTCACTGATAGACGAGGTTGCAAGGAGGTTATCGAACGATTTCGCCGTATTCAGCGTAGATTTAAGAAGGAAAATCGTTAGAAGTTACGAGGATTTCATTGATGTGCTCTTCAGCATTGAAGATGGTAAGATAGATGTAATTGCTTTAATTCTAACTTCAGCCGTTAAAGTTTATTCTGGAATTCCCTTGCCCGAGAATCTCGTTGAGAAGGTCTTGGGAAAGAACAAGCCTAAGAACGCGTTTGAATACGTTTTTAATGTTCTCAGTAGGATTAGAGAGAAGGGAATAATGCCGGTCTTGGTTCTGGATGAGTTGCAGACCATTGGAGATCTGAAGATCGACGGTCTTCTGATTTACAAGCTCTTCAACTTCTTCATCAGGCTTACGAAGGAACTACACATCTGCCACGTTTTTGCGATCACATCCGATTCTCTGTTTTTGGAGAGAGTTTACGAGGAGGCTATGC
>Ga0256842_1000036_pt1 | contig 98192 bp, 96 predicted proteins | sample 4559240metaG_FD_185973 | JGI IMG/M metagenome (GOLD analysis project Ga0256842, IMG submission 185973) | Hydrothermal vent microbial communities from Guaymas Basin, Mexico - 4559-240 | ecosystem: Environmental > Aquatic > Marine > Hydrothermal vents | place: Mexico: Guaymas Basin | collected... | reverse complement strand
GCTGATCTTCACGGCAGAAGATGTGGCCATCATCCTGAGTAAAACCTCTTACACGAAGGAGACCATGAAGCACCCCGCTTCTTTCAAATCTATAAACTGTCCCAAGCTCACAATATCTTAGAGGAAGCTCTCTATAACTGCGACGCCTCTGATTGTAAACATAAATGTGAAAAGGGCAATTCATGGGTTTTAGCTGATAGCTTCTTTCCTCAAGCTCCATGGGAGGAAACATATTTTCTGCATAAAAATCAAGGTGCCCTGAAATCTTCCATAAATTTCTCAAAGCAATGTGAGGAGTATAGAGGAGGTGATAGCCTCTTTGAAAATGTACCTCTTTCCAGAAATTTTCTATAATGTTTCTTATGATAGCTCCTTTGGGTAACCAGATAGGAAGCCCTGGCCCAATGTCTTCTTCAATGGTAAATAGCTCAAGCTCTCTTCCGAGTTTTCTATGATCTCTTTTTTTGACTTCTTCCAGCCATTCAAGGTGTTTTTTAAGTTCATCCTTAGTAAAAAAAGCGGTGCCATAAATTCTCCAGAGCATGGGCTTTGTTTCATCTCCCTTCCAGTAAGCCCCTGCCACAGAAAGGAGCTTAAAGGTCTTTACCTGCCCTGTGGAAAGAAGATGAGGGCCTCTGCAAAGATCAATAAAATCACCTTGAGAATAAATACTTACCTTTTCCTCAGGAATTTCTTCTATTAGTTCAAGTTTAAAATCTTCTTTTAGCTCTTGAAAAAGCCTCTTTGCCTCTTCCTTTGACAGCTCTTTTCGCTCAAGAGGAAGATTTTTCTTTATAATCTCTTTCATGCGTTTTTCTATCTTTGAAAGGTCTTCCTCTTTAAAGGGAGTGGGATGCCAGATGTCATAATAAAAGCCATCTTCTATAGCAGGACCTATGCCAAGCTTTGCCTCTGGAAAGAGCTCCTTTACTGCCTGGGCAAGTATGTGGGCAGCAGTGTGCCTTAAGACAGGAAGAAGCCTTACATCTCCCTTAAAAAGGGGCTCAAGCTCTGTGCTTTCTTCAAGAGGAGTATGCCAGTCTAAAAGGGTATTGTTTTTTAAAAATGCCCAAGGAAGCTCTTTTCCTTGAATCTGAGACTTTATTTCAGAAAGAATATTTTTAAGAGGTGCACCTTTAGATAGCTCAAACTCTCCTATACCGGAGATTTTGATTTTCAAAATTTTTCCCTGTGCTCCTTTTTAATTAAAGTGGTAGGCGCGGGCGGGATCGAACCGCCGACCTCTTGCGCGTCAAGCAAGCGCTCTCCCACTGAGCTACGCGCCTATGTTATTAAGTTATTAACAAACAATAATATATTTTCTATCCTTGTCAAGACACTCTTTTAAAGAAAAAAGCCTAAAAATTTACTGCTTCTTTAAATTCAAGATATTTTCTTTTTTCTTTTTCCTGGATTGTCTTTAAATATTCATAAAGTTCATCAAAATGTTTAAAGACTATTTCAATTATTATCCTGTCAAGGTCTCTATTATTTGCAAGTTCTTTAAGAATATTTTTAATCTTTTTCCCATCCAAACCTTTTCTATATGGTCTATCTTCAGCAAGGGCTGTAAAGACATCTGCTACTGCTACTATTCTGGCCCCAAAAGGTAAATCTTTGTCTGTTAACTTAAAAGGATACCCCCTCCCATTGGGTTTTTCGTGGTGTAAAGAAGCCCAGAGATTGATAAGCTTTGCCCCTTCTATTTTTTCCAGAATTCTATAAGAATAATACACATGGCTTTGCATAATCCACCACTCAGTTTTGGTAAGAGGGCCATTTTTTTCCAGGATTTCTATAGGAACAGCCAGTTTGCCGACATCATGGAGATAACCTGCTATAGCTATTATTTTCTTTTCCATTTCAGAAAAATGAAAAAGCTCGGCAATTTTGTTTGAAAGAACACTTACACCTATGGAATGAAGAGCTGTAAATTTACTTCTGTAGTCAATAAGTTCTCTGATTACCTGAGAAAATTTTAAGAGTTCGTCCAGACTTAGTATTATATTGGGCAGATAAGGTTCAACAAGTTCTTCCGGAGCTGGATAAGATATATCAAGCCAGAAACTTGTCTTTTCAGAAACACTTTTAAAAGCTTCTACAAGCTCTGGCATGAATACACTGCCTGAAAGGGATTCTAACTTTTCTATAAGTTCCCCTTTGTAAAATACGGGTTCTCCCTTTATTTTTCTAAGAAAGACTTCTATCCTATCAGCGAGATGAATTATATAAGAGCCTATAGGAATAAAGCGTTCTCTGATATAAGGTTGTTTTTCCCATATTACATGGTGATTTTTTATCATACGGGCAGCTTTTTTAAACTGAGGAATGCCTTTTAAAAGACTATACCCTATTTCCCCATGTGCATTTATGTCTTCAATTTTTTCTTCACTATCAAGTATTAAAGAAAGTTTGATTTTGGAGGAAAAAATACCAATGTCATGCAAACAACTTGCAAGAACAATTTCTTTTATATAATCCTGAGGGAGATTATATTCCTTTGCAATATATCTGGCTATTATTGCTACTCTGAGATGATGATTTTTGACATTTAAATCTATAAAGTCAATGATTTTTGAAACCGAAATGATAATGGAAGGAAGTTTTATTTGATAAATGTTATCCATTTTCAAAAAGCTAATTTTAGCTTAATTCAAAATATCACACCTTTTAAGAGTCGTCAATATTGCACAAGGTAGATTATGGAAGAAATTAAAAAATTTTTTGTAAGTCTTTAAAATTTACGAAATCAAAGTATTCACCGCCCATCTGTAGGGCAAGGCACTTTCTTTTTGTTGCTTGTTTTATTACTCCTGGAGACAGATTAAAACTTGCTATTACTGGAATGATTTTTTTGCCCTTGTATTCTGGAAACCAATCAAAAAACTCTTCAAGCATTTTTTTAAACCTTTTAAAGTATTCAGAGCGGTACTGGCTTTTTACATCAACTACAAAAATTTTATCCCCAGCAATGGCAATTACATCGTATTCTCTTGCTTTCCCATTTTTTTGGACATCAACTCTTGCAAATACTTTTTCCACAGGAAGGTTGAAGTATTTTTCCCTTGAATTCTTGCATTTCTTGGTGTAGCTGGATGCTTTTTTCAACGAGGATCTGGACGAGCCTTTCAAGCTTATCCATCCTGGTTTCGTGTTTTTCCACTCTGGAAGCAAGTGCCGCAAGGTTCATACTTTTCATTTTAAATTTCTTCATTACCTTGTCAAGGATTTTTCAGTGAAATGCTAATTTTCGGGAAAAATAATAGAAGAGAGGTTTGATTGAAGCTTGTAAACTTTTAATAAAAATGATAAAATAGTGGCAAATTTGGGAAGATTTTCTGGATAGGAGGGTGTTATGGACTGGAAGGATACTCTGAATCTCCCTCAAACGGGTTTTCCGATGAAGGCTAACCTTACCAAAAGAGAGCCCGAATTCCTTAAATTCTGGGAGGAAAACCGAATATACGAAAAAATGCTTGAAAAGAGAAAAGATGCTCCTCTTTATATACTTCACGATGGGCCACCCTATGCCAATGGGCATATACATCTTGGCACGGCACTTAACAAGGTTTTGAAAGACATCATTGTAAAAAGCCGCTGCATGATGGGATACAAGGCCCCTTATGTGCCTGGCTGGGATTGTCACGGGCTTCCCATTGAACTCAAGGTGGAACAGGAGCTTGGGGTAAAAAGAGGAGAGCTTCCTCCTAAGGAAATAAGAAGTGAATGCAGAAAGTATGCGGAAAAGTTTATAAATATTCAGCGGGAAGAGTTTAAAAGACTCGGAGTGTTTGCTTTCTGGGATAAGCCTTATATAACCATGGATTATAAATATGAGGCAACCATTGCAAGAGAGCTTTTAAGATTCCTTGAAAGGGGTAGTCTTTATAAAAAGAAAAAGCCTGTTTTCTGGTGTCCCCATTGCGTTACAGCCCTTGCCGAGGCAGAGGTGGAATACAAAGACAAGGAGTCTTACTCCATATATGTAAAATTCCCGATAACAGGAGAAACAAAAGAGCTTCTGGAAAAAGAAACCGGAACTTCTCTCGGAGACAAAGTTTTTGCCCTTATCTGGACCACTACTCCCTGGACTCTCCCAGGGAACCTTGCTCTTGGGCTTAATCCAGAGTTTGATTATGTGCTTATAAAGTGGGATGATGAAGTTTATCTTGTGGCAGAGGGGAGGGTTTCAGCACTCTGTGCAGAATTTGAAAGGGATCTTCCCCAGATTTTAGGGAAGATTTCCGCTAAGGTGCTTGAGAAAAAGGCTGCAAGGCATCCTTTTCTTGATAGGGAAAGTGTTTTTCTCCTCGGAGACTTTGTGACCCTTGAGAGTGGAACAGGTGTTGTGCACATGGCCCCGGGTCATGGTGAGGAGGACTATCTGTGTGCCCTAAAATACGGCATAGAGCCCTATGTTCCGGTGGATCAGGAGGGAAGATTCTTTCCGGATGAGCCTTTTGTGGGCGGAATGTTTGTGGATGAAGCAAATCCAGTAATAATTTCTGTGCTTAAAGAAAAGGACAGGCTTTTAAAGGAAGGAAAAATAGTTCACAGCTATCCTCATTGCTGGAGGTGCAAGAAGCCCGTGATTTACAGGGCAGAGGATCAGTGGTTCATCTCCATGGAGGCAAATAACTTAAGGCAGAAGGCTTTAAAGAGTCTTGACGAAGTAAAGTTTGTGCCTCCCTGGGGAAGAAATCGCATTTACTCCATGCTTGAGACAAGGCCTGACTGGTGTATTTCAAGACAGAGAGTCTGGGGAGTGCCCATAACAATCTTTAAGTGCAAAAGGTGTGGCACCATTTTGAAAGACTACAAATATTACGAAAAAGTGATAGAAATTTTTGAAAGAGAAGGTTGTGATCCCTGGTTTGAAAAAGAAGCAAAGGACTTTTTACCTGAGGGCACAACCTGTCCTTCCTGCGGAGCTACTGAATTTGAAAAAGAAAAAGATATTCTGGATGTTTGGTTTGACTCTGGTGTTTCATTTGCCGCAGTGCTTGAAAAGAGAGAGGAACTGAGGTTCCCTGCTGACCTTTATCTTGAGGGTTCTGATCAGCATAGGGGATGGTTTCACAGCTCTCTTCTCTGTTCGGTTGGCACAAGAGATGTGCCTCCTTATAAAGCCATTCTTACCCATGGCTTTGTGGTGGATGGCAAAGGAAGAAAGATGTCAAAGAGCCTTGGCAATGTGATTCATCCTCAAGATCTAATCAAAAAGTATGGAGCTGAAATTGTAAGGCTCTGGGTTTCTGCTGAAGATTACAGAGACGACATAAAGATTTCAAGCGAAATCCTTTCAAGGCTTGTTGAGGCTTATAGAAAAATCAGAAATACCTGCCGTTTCCTCATTGGGAATCTTTATGATTTTGATCCTGAAAAGCACCTTGTGCCCTTTGAAGAACTTCCCGGTTTTGAAAAATATGTGCTTTATCGTTTAAGCGAGCTTATAAAAAGGGTTAAAAAGGCTTACGAAGATTTTGACTTTCACATTGTTTATCAGCAGATTCACAAATTTTGTGTAATTGAGCTTTCTTCCTGGATTATAGACATAAACAGGGATTATTTGTACTGCGAAGCCCAGGATAGCCCCAAGCGCCGTGCCACTCAGACAGTGTTTTACTATGCCCTTGATTCTTTGGTGAGGCTTATGGCACCTATTCTTTCCTTTACTGCTGAAGACATTTGGCAACATCTTCCTTATAAGAAGGATGAGGAGTCAGTATTTCTTAAGGATTTCCCTGAGTACGTTTTTAAACTGCCAGAGGAAGAGGTTGGCTACTGGAAAAGAGTGATGGAGCTTAGAGAAGAATTTTTGAAAGCCCTTGAAATAGCAAGAAAAGAGGAAAAACTTATTGGTTCTTCTCTTGAGGCAGAGGTTTTTGTAAAGGCTCCAGAGGAAATAAAGCCTTATCTTGAGGATAGTAAATTCTGGGAGTATTTTCTTATGGTGGCAAAATTTGAGACTGGTGAGCCGGAAACTTCTGCTGGTAAAGAAGTATGTTATTTTTCCGAAGAAATAAAAGGGCTTGAAGTGAAAATAAGGGCTACCAGCTGGAAAAAGTGCGAAAGGTGCTGGCAGAGGAGGCCTGAGGTGGGCACCCTTGAGAATCCTGAGCTTTGTAAGAGATGTTTTGAAGTGGTAAAGGCCCTGGAGAAAGCTGGTTAATGAAAAAATTTTTTCTGGCAGCGCTTGTTGTTTATTTTCTGGATAGGATAAGTAAAATTTGGATTTTACATACTTTTGGACTTCCTCGGGATATTTTTCCTCTATTTACACTGGTAAAAGTTTGGAATCCGGGAGTAGCTTTTGGAGTTGGAAGTGCATTATTTTTCAAGGCAAAAGGGGCTATTATTTACTTTACCATTGCTTTGTTATTTTTGGTATTATTTACAGCTGTTAAAACCAGAAGTTCACTTGAAAAAGTATTTTTAGGTATAATTTTTGGAGGAGGATTGGGTAATTTAACAGATAGACTTTTGTATGGCAGGGTGCTTGATTTTCTGGATTTTCATATTAAAACTTTTCACTGGCCAGCTTTTAATGTGGCGGATGCAGCTATTAGTTCGGGGATCTTTTTTTATGTTTTAAATCTTTTAAGAAAGGAAAAAAGATGTACATAAAGCCTGTTTTTTGGGATAATTTATTATTTTTTTTATTAAAAGGGAGAGAGGAGGAAGCCAAGTTTTTTGTAGAAGAGAGGTTAACTCTTCATTCTACTAAAGTAGAAAAAAGATTTTATCAGCTTGTAAAAGGGAATTTAGATTTTTTAAACCGGATATTTGATGAATTTAAGACCAATTTTAAATATTATTTAAATTCTGCTCCCCCTCCTTTTTCAATTTTTCTGCTAAAAGAACCTAAGGAAATATTAAAAGCACCTTTTTTCCGAGCAGGGAAAATTTATTTTTCTCCCGGTATAAAAAAAGAGGTAGAAGATTTATTGAAAAAGATAAACTTTTTTTACAAAGTTGAAACATGGTTCAAAAATTATGAACTTATTTTTCCTGCTACTGTAGATCAAAAACTTCTTTTACCTTTTAAAGATGTTTTCTGGACGGGTTCTCAAAAACCTTGTTTTTTTTGTGGAAGTACCCTTCATGCACATACAAATTGTCCGGGATTGAAGATTTTAGAACCTGGAAAAGCTTTTATTGATATTATAAGCCACAATTTTAATGAATTAGGTGAATTACTCTGGGAAGAAGTAAGAAAGGGCTTTACCGGAGAAAAAGATTTTTTTAGTCCACGCTATTTTTATTTTTTACCTAATTTTTTGAAAGTTATTTTTTTTAAATCTCATGAGATAAGTTCCTGGTCCGGTTTTAAAGTGGATGCTCCCTCTCCAGTAAGGGGAGGAGATCTGGGATTGGGATTAGACTTTTTAATAAGAGGAGAACTGGATAAGGCAAAAGTTCATTTTGACTCAGCGGAAGAAGGGCCTCTGGGAAACCTGGGGCTGTTTTTTGTTAATTTGTTTAAAAAAGCTTACGATGTAGCTTTGTATTACCTGGAAAGTGTAATTGAGGAGGTAAAGAATAGGTTTGTTAAGAGTTATGCTTATTTATTAAAAGGAAGGCTCCATGAGGTGTTAGGAGACACAATTACCGCAGAAGAAATGTTTAGAGAAGCTATAAAAGTGGACAATACCTGTTTGCCAGCCCGCTTTCATTTTCAGCTTATTAAATACGGAGAAGGAGGAGAATTTAGAGATCTTTCTAAATTGCTTGATCATACACATTGCATGTACTGGCTTTTTTTAGATCCTTTTCTTATTAAAGATCAAAAAGAGCTTGAAGAGCTGCTTTTTGATAAGATTTCAGAAAAAAGAGAATTAGCTGTCCAGAGATTAAAAGAGGCTGAGGATAAATTTTTTGATGTAAAAGACATTCTTAAAGAGAGCAAAAGAAAAGAATATGAAGCAAAGTTAAAAGAGCTTCATAAAAAAATTTATCAAGGTGGAATAGGGGCTATTGAAAAGGCTTCTGAATTGGCTCTTGAATTAAGTCTTGAATTACAAGGGCTATTTTTTAGTAGAATAAAGGAGCTTAATTCTGCCCTGGAAGAAATGAAAAACATGTATGAAAAATTTCGTAATTTCTGGAATAAATACCCTTATAAAACACTTGAGCCTTATTTTGGTACGAAATTGAAAGAGCTTGCTCATATTATTGAGAGTATAAATAAAAAACTTATGTCTTCAAAACGAAATAAAATGTTAAAATTAGTGATAAAAGAAATAGAAACAGGGGAAAAGCTAATAAAAGAACTTTCTGAACTTGAAGGAGAGCTCAGAAAGAAATGGATTTTTAGGAAAAGACTTTACTATTTTTTAAGGAGTTTTTCTATTCTTGAGAGTATTCTTTTGTCTCTATACATAGCTTTAAAATATTTTTCTGAAACTGGTTCAGAATTGTTAAATCCTTTTTCTTTTATTGTTGTATCTTTTATTGTAATGATTTTTTGTTTGATAAATGCGTATTTTAAGGGTTCAAGTTAAACATTAAAAGGGGGTAGGTCATGGGTGGTAAGTCTTATAAAATTGCTGTAATACCTGGTGACGGTACAGGTCCGGAAGTTATAAGGGAAGGGGTAAAGGTTCTGGAAGCAGCAGGGAGGCGTTTTGGTATAAATTTTCTCTGGAATTACTTTGACTGGGGAGGGGAAAGGTACCTCAGGACCGGAGAGACTATTCCAGAAGGGGGGCTTGAAGAACTTAAGAAACACGATGCTATTTATCTTGGGGCAATCGGGCATCCTCAAGTAAAACCAGGGATTCTGGAAAAGGAAATTCTTTTAAGGATTCGTTTTGAGCTTGATCTTTATATCAACCTCAGGCCTATTAAACTTTATCCCGGGGTCTGGACACCGCTTAAAGACAAAGGCCCTGAGGACATAGACTTTGTTGTGGTAAGAGAAAATACAGAAGGATTCTATGCAGGTGGCGGAGGCTTTTTGAGAAAGGGCACTCCACATGAGATTGCTATTCAGGAATCCATAAATACCCGTTATGGTGTGGAAAGGTGCATTCGCTTTGCCTTTGAATACTGCAAAAAAAGGAATAAAAAATTAAAAGTTACTTTGGTGGGAAAGACCAATGTACTTACCTATGCCTGGGATCTCTGGTACAGGGTCTTTCAGGAGGTGGGAGAGGAATATCCAGAAATTGAAAAGGATTATGCTCATGTAGATGCTACCTGTATGTGGTTTGTAAAAAATCCAGAGTGGTTTGATGTAGTGGTAACGGATAACATGTTTGGAGACATCATTACAGACCTTGGAGCCATTATTCAGGGAGGTATGGGCATTGCTGCAGGAGGTAACATCAATCCAGAGGGTGTATCCATGTTTGAGCCCATAGGGGGTTCAGCTCCAAAGTACACAGGAAAAAATGTAATAAATCCCCTTGCAGCTATCTGTGCTGGCATGATGATGCTGGAATGGCTGGGAGAAAAAGAGGCTGCTCAGGCAATAGAAAAAGCAGTAATTAAGGTGTGCCGGGATCACTTAAAGAGCATGGCTGCTGGCAAAATGGGTTATTCTACAACAGAGGTGGGAGACCTTGTGGCTAAGTACACTGAGGAGGGAGTGGAGCTTTAGGAAGCTGTGATTGAAATCAATCTTGAAGAAATTCCCCGCTCTCCAGGGGTTTACCTTTTCAAAGGAGAGCGGGGAGAGGTCCTTTATGTAGGAAAGGCAAAAGATCTCAGAGCCAGGCTTTCTTCTTATCCTCGGGCAGCAGCTCTTCATCCTAAAATTGCAAAATTACTTGAAAAAGCAACTTCCTTGGAATTTATCCTTACCCGCACAGAAAAGGAGGCCTTACTTCTTGAAGCCAATCTTATCAAAAAATACCGCCCTAAATACAATGTGGTTCTTAAAGACGATAAAAACTACCCTTTGCTCAGGCTGAGCCTGCAGGAAGAGTATCCAGCTCTTCAAATAGTAAGGAAAAGAAAAAAAGGTGATAAAGCTATTTATTTTGGGCCTTTTACTTCTGCCCGCGGGCTGAGAGAAATCTTAAAACTTATTTCAAGCCTTTTCCCTTTGAGAAAGTGCTCACTTGCAGAAATGAAAAGAAGACAGACACCCTGTGTGTATTATCAAATAAAAAAATGCCTTGCTCCGTGTGTGAGAAAAATTCCCAAGGAGGAATATGACAAGCTGGTAAAAGGGGTATTAGAATTTTTCCATGGCGGAGGAAGAGAGCTTGTGGAAAAACTCAGAAGAGAAATGGAGGAAGCTGCAGAAAGGCTTGAATTTGAGCGGGCTGCTTTTTTGCGAGATAGAATAAAAGACCTTGAGCTTATTCTTGAAAGACAGGCTGTTGTGCTTGATGAACAGATTGATCTTGATTTCTGGCAGGTGCTTGAGGACAAAGAAAATTTTTATGCGGGAGTGCTTTTTATAAGATATGGTCATCTTTATGGCTTTCAGGGCTTTAAATTAAAAAGCCTTTTTAAAGAAGAGGAACTGGAGAGTGCCATCTTGCAATTTTATTCTCAGGGAAAACCTATTCCAGAATATATATGTTTGCCTTCTGGTTTTGCTTCTAAAAAAAACCTGAAGGAAGCCCTCTCAGAGCTTGCTGAAAAGGAAGTTAAGCTTATTTCTCATGGAGAAAAGGAAAGTTTAAAAATTTTACAGGGTATAGCCTTTAAAAATTTGAGAAAGCTGAGTGAATCTGAAGATGTTGAGGGGGATGTGTGGAATGAGAGACTGGTTGAGGAATTGATGACAGTTTTTAGATTAAAAAAAGAGCCAAGATGGATTGAAGCCATTGATCTTTCTCAGTATTATGGAGAGGCAAGGGTAGGTGGTCTGGTGTGTTTTTTTGAGGGAGTGCCAGAAAAGTCCCGTTACAGGAAGTATCACATAAAAGAGGCTGAAGCAAAGGATGACTATGCCATGCTTTACGAAGTGGTGCTGAGGAGGCTTAGAAGAGGCCTTGAAGAAGACAATCTGCCAGATCTTGTACTCATAGATGGAGGGAAAGGGCACCTCCAGACAGCCCTTAGGGCAGCAGAGGATCTTGGAATTTCTACAAAGGTGGATTTTGTAGCAGTGGCAAAAAACGAAAAGCGACTTCCAGAAAAAGCCTATCTTCCGGAAAGGAAAAATCCAGTTTTTTTAAAAAGACATAGTAAGATTTACAATTTTGTTGGAAGAATAATGTCAGAGGCCCATCGCTTTGCAAAGGGCTTTGCAGAGGATACAAAAAGCAAAAAAAATCTGGAGGACTTTCTCACAGATATAAAAGGAATAGGGGAAAAGAGGAGGAAAGTGCTCCTTGAGAGATTTAAAAGCCTTGAAGAAATAAAGGAGGCTACTCTTGCGGAGCTCTCCTCCCTTCCCGGCTTTAACTTGAAAGTGGCAAAGGCCCTGAAAGATGCTCTTAACTCTTGAGTTCTTTTGTCACCTCTTCTGCCACTTTTTTTCCGCTCATAAGCATGCCACCAAAGATAGGGCCCATTCTGGGAAGTCCATACACAGAGCAGGTGGCAATTCCAGTAACAAAAAGCCCTGGAGCTACTTTTCCTGCGTGTTCCACTACCAGCTTCTCAGAAACTTCACTCCAGTTTGACTTCTCACCCTTTAGAGTTATACCAAGTTCGGGATTTTTCCGGGCAGCAATGTTTATGATTTCTGCATCATGTCCTGTGGCATCTATAATTGCACCTGCCTGAGTGTAAAGAGGATCCACATGAAGGCCAGAAATTTCAATAGCTGACCACTTCCAGAGTACACCTTTTACAGCAGGGGGATTTCCCCTTACAATTACATCTTCCACATGTACCCCCAGCATTACTTTCACACCAGCATCTATAGCCCCTGCTGAAAGCTTTGCTATGAGTTCTGCAGGATCTAAGGTGTAGAGCCCGGATTCTGCTTTTTTATAGCGTATTTTGAAGTCCTCCAGGATGGGAAGGGCCTCCTCCTGGACAGCAATCTTTGGAATCATATTACCACCGCCTCCTATACCTCCTCCAAAAGAAAGCCTCCTGTCATAAAGAAGCACTTTCAGGCCTTTTTCCGCAAGATATCTGGCTGCAGTAAGCCCTGAAGGCCCTGCTCCCACAACTAATGCATCTACCTCGCTGTATTCATACATATCTTCCAGCCCATACTTCAAAATAGCCTTTTGAATAAGAAGCTCCATTTTCTTCCCCCTATGTTTAATTTTACCTCCTCTTTTATCTTCACCACAAGCTTCTCTTCTAATTCGTCTGGTAATTTAAGCATATACTCTATAAAGTTCAACAATTTGATTATTTTTTCTTTATGTCATCCTTTGTTTTTAAAAAGCTGAGTTTAAGTACCGGGCAAAATCTTTTTTCAAATTTTTCCAGATTTTTAACCCCGTTTTTTTAATCATAAAAGCACACCTAAAACAAAGGGATTACATAAGCCCCCATTTTTTGAGCTTTAAAGTAAGGGTTTTTCTATCAATACCAAGCTTTTTTGCTGCAAGGCTTTTGTTCCACTTTAATTTGTTCAGCACATTTAAAATATAAGATTTTTCTACTTCTTCAAGGGGAAGAATTTCGTCTGACGGAAATGAATAGGCTTCTACCTCCGATACTTTGCCTGTTATTTCAAACTCTGCCAGTGAAAGATCTTTTTCTGTAATTATATCTTTTTTGGAAAATATAACGAGTCTTTCTATAAGGTGTTTCAGTTCCCTTACATTGCCAGGCCAGTCATAGGAGAGGAATATGTCCATTACCTTTTTAGAGAAACCTTTTATATTTTTTTTATATTTTTGAGAAAAATACTTGAGGAAGTAGTCTGCAAGTAGGGGAATATCCTCTTTTCTTTTCCTGAGGGGAGGGAGATGAAGATGAACCACATTTAATCTGTAGTAAAGGTCTTCTCTAAACTTTCCTTTTTTGACTTCTTCTTTTAGATCTTTATTTGATGCTGCAATAATTCTTATGTTTGCTTTAATTACCTTAAGGCTTCCAACAGGGGAGAATTCTTTTTCTTCCACCACTTTGAGGAGCTTTGCCTGAAGATCAAGAGGAATGTTACTTATTTCATCAAGGAAAAGCACACCTCCCTGAGCAAGTTCAATTTTACCGATTTTGGAGGTGTGTGCTCCTGTAAAGGCACCCTTCACATGGCCAAAGAGTTCGCTTTCAAAGAGAGTTGGTACTATGGAGCCACAATCCACAGCTACAAAAGGTCCTTTATAAATGGTATCTACCTCATGAATTTTTTTGGCAAGGAGGCCCTTGCCAGTCCCGGATTCTCCGGTTATAAGAATCGTGGAGTCAGTAGCAGCAAGTATTTTTACTTTCTCCAGGATTTCTCTGATTTTTTGGTTTTTTCCTATAAATGGAAGCTGCTCCTCTTTCTCTTTCAGGCTAAGTTTGAGATAAAGGTTCTCAAGAAGGAGCTTTTTCTTTTCTATTGCCTTTTCAAGGGTAAGTTTAGCCTTATAAAGAGAAAAGGGCTTTTCCAGAAAGTCAAAAGCTCCCATTTTAAGAGCTCTTACTGCAGTTTCTACATTTCCATAAGCAGAAATAACCACTATTTGCGTATCAATGTTATTTTCCATCAATTCTTCCAGAATATCCAGACCATCAGCGTCAGGGAGCTTTAAGTCAAGAAAGATTACATCGTACTCGTATTTATTGAAAAGACTTAAGGCCTCTTTTCTGCTTGCAGCAAGGTCTACTTCATAGCCGTCTTTTTTAAAAGCATGGGAAAGGCTTTCTCTGATAGAAATTTCGTCGTCAATTATAAGGACTTTGCCTTTATAAGTCATCTTCCCTTAATGCCTCCCTGGTATATAGTGGAAAGTGGACTTCAAAGCAGGCTCCAGCCTGTTTTGTATTATAAACACGCATAAATCCCTTGTGTTTTTTTACTATGCCATGGCAGATAGAAAGACCAAGGCCTGTGCCTTTGTTTTTCTCTTTGGTGGTGAAAAAAGGATCAAAAATGTAAGGCATAACTTCCTTAGGGATACCTGGGCCTGTGTCTGTTATTTTTATTACAATATGGTCATTTTTGATGCCGGTTTTTATAAAAATTTCCCCCTTTCCTTTCATAGCCTCAGCAGCGTTGGTAAAAATGTTTAAGATTACTTGCTCTATCTGCACCCTGTTGCCATAAAAAGCCGGTAAATTTTCATAAAGCTTCCAGGAAAAATTGATATGTCTAAAAAGTGGATAACCTTTTACGAGTTCATAAACCTTTTTAAGAAGCCAATTTAAATCTATCCACTCACATTTGCCTTTTTCAGGTTTACCAAAATCAAGGAGTCCTCTGGCAATAGTTTTACATCTCTGGGTGAGAGCAATGATTCTATCCACCCAGAGATGATGAGGAGAATCCTGAGGGAGTTCTTCTTTAAGAAGATTGGCGTACAGCAGGATGCCACTCAAAGGATTATTGAGCTCGTGAGAGATTTCTCCAGCCAGTTTCCCCAGACTTGCCAGCCTGTCCCTGTGAAACCAGTGGGGAAACCTCAGCCATTCACTTTCTTCCACAAAAAAGTGGAGCTTTTTGTTGGTGTCCGCAGGTACATTGAATACATAAAAGTTTTGGTTTTCATAAGAAAAGTAAGAAAGGCCCGGTTCCGCAAATACAGGACCAAAGAGTTCTTCTAAAAATAATCCTGTTGAGTCTGAAATAAAAGGAAACTTTTTATAAAATTCTGTATTGAAATAAAGAATTTTATGCTGAGGTTCCTCTTCACTTTTTATCACTTCAGATATCACCGCAGGAAAAGGAAGTTCCTCAATTAACTCTTCCCTCATTTTTTAGAAAGCCTTTTTAAAATTTCTATTTCTTTATCTAAGGAAGCACTTGACATACAAAGTAAAACGGTCTTCCCTTCAGGTAGCCATCTAAGCTCTGAAGCTTTTTTAAAAAGACAAACTTTTTTCCCCACCCTCTCAAGCGAGGTTTTTATTAAGTTTAAGTCAATTTGCTCTTCTTCAGGCACACTATTTAATCCTGGAGGAGTTTTTAAATAAATAAAGTCTGCCCTGGAAAGAGCAGAAATATAAGCCTCCTGAAATACTTTTCTTTTACTGGAATTCGTTCTTGGTTCAAAAAGAACAGCAAGTTTCCATTCAGCAGGAAAAACCTTTTTTATTTCTTCCATAGTATAAGCTACAGCTGTAGGATGATGGGCAAAGTCATCTATAATTATTAAATCTTCATTTGTATAAACTATTTCCTGTCTCCTTTTTACCCCTTGAAAATTTTCAAAGGCTTTGATTATTTTTTTATGGTCTATTCCAAGCTCTGAAAGAAGGGTTAATACTCCAAGGCTGTTTAAGGCATTATATTTTCCAGGAATTGGAAGTAGATAAAAAAACTCACCCCTTCCAGGAAGGTGACATCTCACTTTTTGTAAAAATTTATCCCTGGAGAAAGTTGTTTTGCTTTCAATAAGCATTGTCATGCCTTTATTGATCCCATAAGAAAGGATCTTGCATTTAAGAGAAAAGGAAGAAACAAGCTCTTTAAGAAATGGATCTTCTTCACAATAAACAAGAAACCCGTTTTCTGGAATAAGCTTTAAAAGCCTTGCAAAGGCAGATTTTAAGGCATTTAAATCCGGATATACATCTGCATGATCGTATTCTAAACTTGTAAGAAGCACAGCAAAGGGTTTGTAATGAAGAAATTTGGGTAAAGGGTCAAAAAAGGCAGAAGGATATTCGTCTCCTTCAAGCACCATCCAGGAAGAATTGCCCTTTTTAAAATTTAGCCCCGATTCTTTAAGCACTCCACCTATAAGATAACTTGGATTTTCTCCAAGAAACTCAAGGGTGTGGGCAAGGAGAGAAGTAGTGGTGGTTTTCCCGTGAGTTCCTGCACATACAAGCACTTTTTTTGAAGGAAGAACATATTTTTCCAGAAAAGCTGGGAAGGAAAAAAGAGGTAGCCCCTGTCTTTGAGCATATTTTACCTCTGGATTGTTTGCCTTTACAGAATTTCCTACAATCACTGCATCTGGAGAAAAAGACTTTATGTTTTCTTCGGAAAAAAGTTTAACTTCAAGGCCTATTTTCTCCAATACTCTGGAAGAAGGAGGATAGGGGAAACTTTTGTCAGATCCCTGAAGGCGATAACCCAGCTCCTTTAACAATCCTGCTACTCCACTCATGGCAATGCCACCTACGCCAATAAGGTGAAGCCTCATTTTCTTGTCTCCTCCAGGTTGTCCCAGAGAAAGGCTACAATTCTATTATGAAGAAGTTTGCCCTTAAAAGTCAGAAAGATCCTCCCCCCCTCTTCTTCTATAAGTTCGTGACTTTTTAATAATTTTAAAGCATTCTGGGAAAAGGAGTAGCCCTTTTTTCTTAAAAAAACGATTTTTATTCCTTCTTTTAATCTAAGGCCCATAAAGATGTATTCCTTTATCCATTCTTTTTCATTCCATATTTCAAGTATTTCAAAAGGGGGAGAGCCTTTTTTAATTAAATGGGAAGTATATAAAGAATAGTTTTCCGGGTTTTTCCAACGATACTTATCAATTCTTGAGACAGCTCCTGCCCCGATTCCTAAGTAAGGTTTTACCTTCCAGTAAAAAAGATTATGAAGACACTTTTTCCCGGAGAAGGCGTAATTTGATATTTCGTATCTTTCATAGCCAGCTCCTTCCAGAGTATCCTCTATTAACCTGCAGAGAGATTCTACTTTTTTTTCTGAAGACCAGGTCTTTTTTTTATAAAGCCTCTGCATGGGAGTCCCTTCTTCAAGGGTGAATTCATAAAAAGACAGGTGAGGAGCTTTTAAAGACAAAATAAGTTTCAATTCTTTCTCAAGGGTTTTGAGGCCCTGCCCTTTCCAGTCGTAAATAAAATCCAGAGAAAAGTTTTCAAAGTTTGCTGTAACAAGCCAGTCTATTACTTTAAGTGCCTTATCTACTGAATGAATTCTTTCCAAAAATTTTAAACCTTTTTTTGTTAAACTTTGTACGCCAAGACTTATTCTATTAAATCCTATAGCCCTAAATGTTTTTAACTTTTCTAAATCCAGGCTTTCAGGATTTGCTTCAAGGGTTAATTCTACAGGAGTAAAATCAAAGCTTTTTGAGAGGATATCAAACAGGGTTTCATAAAATCCGGGGGAAAGAAGAGAAGGAGTTCCTCCACCAGCATAAAAAGTTTCTATCTTTGGATTAAAATGTTCTTTCCAGAAGGCAATTTCCTTTCTAAGTGCAGACAGATATAATGCTTCTGAAAATCCCCGGGTTATGGAATAGAAATTACAGTAAGGACATTTTTTCTGACAGAAAGGAATGTGAAGATAAAGGGCAACCTTTTCCATCTTCAGTAGAATTTTATCACATTTCATGGTATATTTTAAAAAGATGAAAGTTTTTTTTCGTTACCATTTTAGAGAATATTTTTATTACTTTTTATTATTTACAGGGATTTTTTCTTTTGTTATTACTTTACTTAAAGGGATTATTACAGTTCAAAAAATCGTAGAACTTGAACCTTCTTTTAAGGTAGTGGGAGCCATAATCTTTCTTGTCTTTGGACAGGTGCTCAGTTTTATTATTCCCCTTAGTGCTTTTATGAGCATTCTTTTTCATCTTTATAGGTTGCGTGTAGAAAATGAAATTCTGGCTTTTTTTAGCTTGGGATTTTCTTTGCGAGATTTTTTACGCCCCTTTTTGTTTTTCTGTTTGTTTATTACTCTGCTTGAGTTTGTCAGTACTTTCTGGATAACACCATTTTCTAAGAGAACTCAAAAAAAGATAAAAATTTTTCTGGTTAAAAAGAGCCTTTCCAGGCCTGTTCCAGAAAAAAGACCTGTATATATCGGATCAAATAGGTGTCTTTATATAATTAAGGCTTATTCAGAAAAAGGGGAAGAAAAAGTTAAGGGAATTCTTATTCTGGAAAAGGATCAGGATAAAAGGAGGATTTTTCTGGCGAAGGAGGGTTCCATAAAAAATAAAAAACAGGATTTTATACTTTTTGATGGTTGGGGTTTTTTTAAAAAAAATAGAGAGATAGAAGTGTTAAAGTTTGGTTCTTACCATTTTGTCCTTAATCTTCAGGAAATGGAAGAGAAGCTTTCCTATTCTCGGGGAGAAAAGACATTGAAAGAATTAAAAAAAGAAATCTTGAGCTTTAAAAAACAGCACAGTCATGATTACTATAAGTGTCTGGGAGAATATTATTATAGATTTTTAAATGCCTCTATAATTCCCCCTCTTCTTTTAATAGCCTTTTTTCTCGGGTTTATTTTTAAAGGGGTTCAGAAAATGGGAATCTTTTTTCTGGGTGTGGCCTTTTATTTACTTTTTTTTATAATTTATAACTTTTTAATTTCTCTTGGTGAGTCTGGTGCTATTCATCCCGGGATGTCTTATATAATTTTTTATTTACTTTCAGGAATAATTATTGCCTTTGAATGGGAGTTCCTTAAAAAACGAGAGGGTAAAATACTGTGAAAATTCGTCAGAAATTTTTATACCAGGAATTTTTTCGTTTTTCAGGGCTTTTGTTTTTTCTTTTTGGAGCTTTTACTTTTATTATTGACTTTTTTGAAAGATTTCCCAGGTTTCTTTCTTTAAAAAAGCCCGTTATTCTTTTTTTGTCCTATCTTTTCTGGAAGAGCTGGATAAATTTTTATCAGCTATTTCCTTTTGTACTGGGACTTGGCGCACTTTTGCAGATCTTCTGGTGGAGTAGAAACAGGGAACTAATTGCGTTTTTATCCCTTGGTTTTTCTAAAAAAGAAGTTTTAGGAGAATTTCTTAAAGTTTATGCTATAGTAAGCCTGATAGGAGGGCTTTGTTTGACTTTTATATTCCCCCGGGCAGTATTCAATGCCATTTATATCTGGCAGTATCAGATGACAGGGCGAAAAGCAAGCTACCTTGTTTTTAAAAAAGAAATCTTTTTTCAGGGCAAAAATTTTTTTCTTGTGGCCACTCCTCTTGAGCCAGGAGGGGAATATTTAAAAGATATAGTAATTGTATTTTTAAAAAATCTGGAAGATACTTCACCCCAGGAAATAATATGGGCTGAGGAGGGCTGGTATGAAAAGAAAGATTGGATTTTGAAAAAAGTAGTATTGCAGAGTCTCAAAAAGAACTTTTGCCCGGAAAAATTTAATACATTAAAAATTGTTCTACCCTTTAATCCCCATACCCTGGTAGTAATGGAGAAATCTTTGCATTTTTTGTCTTTAAAAGAGCTTTATCAAAGGTTAATTTTCCTAAAAAAAGTGCAAAGGCCATCCGGTGCTGTAATTGCAGAAATATTTTTGAGATTCATGTATCTTTTCTGGCCACTTTGTTTGGTGTTTTATCCGCTTGTTTATTATTTTGAAAATTTTAAGCCGGATCATTTTACAGGGGAGTTTTTAAAGAGTTTTTTTCTTTTCTTTTTAATGGCAATATGGCTTATGTTTTTACAGACTTTTGTTAGAAAAAGCGAACTGTGGGCAGGATTTTTACTCTTTTTTACCATTTCCTGGATAGGGTTTAAGATTTTTTGTCTTGTATTTTTGGAAAAATCTGGTAAAAAAGAATGAAAAAATCTTTCTTAAAGGAGGGGTTATATGTCTGTAGAGGAGAAGGTGATAGAGATTATAGCGGAGAAGCTCAATCTTTCCAAAGACCAGATCAAACCTGAGGCGTCCTTTGTGGACGATCTTGGGGCTGATTCTCTTGATTTAGTAGAGCTTGTAATGGCCATGGAAGAGGAGTTTGGAATGGAAGTGCCCGATGAAGATGCAGAAAAACTTCGTACAGTAAAAGATGCTATAGAATATGTAAAACAAAGACTGGGGGAGAAGTAGAGGTGAAAAGGGTTGTAGTTACCGGGCTTGGAGCCATAAGCCCTCTTGGTATAGGAGTAGAAGAGACCTGGAAGAAAATAAAGGCCGGGGAATCCGGTATAGGAAAGATTACCAAATTTGATGCAAGTACCCTTCCCAGTCAGATTGCAGGTGAGGTAAAAGGCTTTGATCCGAAAGAATTTATGCCAGCAAAGCTGGTAAACAGGGTGGATACATTTATTCAATATGCTATTGCCTCCTCCCGGATGGCCCTTGAGGATGCTGGGCTACCTCTTTCAGATCTGGGAGACAGAGTGGGAGCTATTATTGGTGTAGGAATGGGAGGAGTTGGTAAGGTGGAGTTTTATTCCAAAGTGCTGGAGGAAAAGGGCTACCGTAGAATAAGTCCGTTTTTTATCCCCATGATTATTCCCAACATGGCTGCAGGTCAGGTAGCTATTCTTTATGGTGCTAAAGGCCCTAATCTTGCTACCTGCACTGCCTGTGCTGCTGGCAATCACGCTATTGGTGAAGCGTTTAGATGCATAAGAGAGGGAAAGGCAGACATAATGATTTGCGGCGGTACTGAGAGTATGATAACCCCTCTTACTATAGCTGGATTTTGTATAATAAAAGCCCTTTCCACAAGAAACGATGAGCCAGAAAAGGCTTCAAGGCCTTTTGATGCCCAAAGAGATGGCTTTGTGATAGGGGAAGGCTGTGGCATTCTTATTCTGGAAGAGCTTGAGCATGCCCAAAAAAGAGGGGCCAGGATTTATGCAGAGCTTATAGGCTATGGTTTTAATGCAGATGCCTATCACATGACAGCTCCCTGCCCAGATGGAGAAGGAGCTGCAAGATGTATGGAACTTGCCCTTGAAGATGCTGGCATTTCTCCTGAAGATGTAGATTATATTAACGCTCATGGGACAAGCACTCCTTTAAATGACTCAGCAGAGACAAAGGCTATAAAACGGGTTTTTAAAGATCACGCTTACAAGCTGATGGTTTCTTCCACCAAATCTATGACAGGGCATTTACTGGGAGGAGCCGGAGGGCTTGAAGCAGTTTTGACAGTCCTTGCTTTATATGAAGGCATAGTGCCTCCCACTATTAACTATGAAGAACCTGATCCTGAGTGTGATCTTGATTATGTTCCCAATGAGGCAAGAAAAGCAGATATAAAAATTGCACTTTCCAATGCTTTTGGCTTTGGGGGATGCAATGCATGTTTAATTTTTAAAAAATGGGAGGGGAATTGATGAAGGTAGCAATAGCTTCTGACCACGCAGGTTATTTTTTGAAAGAAAAGGTAAAAGATTTCTTAAGAAGAGATGGGCATGAGGTTGTGGATGTGGGTTGTCATGCGGCAGTTTCTGTGGATTATCCCGAGTATGGATTTAAAGCCATAGAAAAACTTTTAAAAAAAGAGGTTGAAAGGGCTATTTTGATATGTGGCACAGGGATAGGGATGAGCATAATTGCTAACAGGTTTCCTGGGGTTAGAGCAGCATTGTGTTTAAATCCTTTTCTTGCCAAGATGGCAAGGCTCCACAATGATGCCAATGTGCTGGTAATGGGAGGAAGGATTATTGCAGATGGACTGGCAGAAGAGATAGTAAAAACTTTTCTTTCCACACCCTTTGAGGGAGGGAGGCACCAGCGCAGGCTGGAGCTTATAGAGTCTCTGGCTCAAAAGATAAAAACTTAATGGATGTCATAGGGATAGGTATTGACTTAGTTTCTGTTAAAAGAATTGAAGTTTTGTGGAAGCATTATAAGAAAAGATTTGAGCTCAAACTGTTTACTCTTCAGGAACTCAGCTACGCCTTTAAAAAGGCCTGTCCTTTTCAAACTCTTGCTGGTTTTTTTGCTGCTAAAGAGGCTTATTATAAAGCAGTTGGTGGTTATTCCGGATTTTCTTTCAGGGAAATAGAGGTGCTTAAACAGAACGGGGCACCTGTTTTACATTTAACAGGGAAGGCCCTTCAGGCTTTTAAGAAAAAGCAAGCTAAAGGGATATTGGTTTCTATTTCTCATGAGAAAGAGTATGCAGTGGCAGTGGTGATATTGAAGGCCTGAGGAGAAAAGCCATGTGGGTGCTTACTGGTAAAGAAATGCAGGAAGTTGACAGGTTTGTAATCCAAGAACTTGGTATTCCTGGCAGGGTACTTATGGAAAGGGCTGGTTGGTGGGTAGCAAAAAAAAGCCAGGACTTTTTTTCTCCAAGAAAAGTTCTTGTGCTGTGCGGTCCTGGTAATAATGGAGGAGATGGCTTTGTTGCTGCAAGGTATCTCTGGAATTGGGGCTGTGATGTAAGGACCATAGTACTTGCAAAAGAAGACAAATATAAAGGAGAGAGCAAAGAAAACTTTGAGTTATTAAAAAAACTTGAGATCCCCTTTGAGCAGCCAGATACTCCTGATCATGTTTTTAAGTTGATAAAAGAATTTTCTCCGGAGCTTTTGATAGATGGTATTTTTGGTACAGGATTAAGCAGAGAAGTAGGTGGGGTGTATAAAGAAGTAATTAACTTAATAAATCAATTAAAAGAACTTTTTGAGTTTAAAGTTGTGTCCATAGATATACCTTCTGGTGTTTGTTCTTATACAGGTAAAGTAATGGGTACAGCCCTTAGAGCAGATCTTACCGTGACTTTTGAATCTTTAAAATACGGACATTTATTTTATCCGGGAAAGGAATTCGCAGGAAAAGTTGAAGTTGTGGAGATAGGCTTTCCCAAACACCTTATAAGGGCAAAGTATTCTCCGGCAATTTATCTGGATAAAGAATGGGCCGGAAATACTCTCAGGCCCAGAAAAGGCTACACTCATAAGGGAAAATTTGGACATGTTTTGATAATAGCTGGAAGCAGGGGAAAAAGTGGGGCAGGGCTCCTTGCAGCTCTTGGTGCCTTAAGAGCCGGAACAGGGCTTGTTACTCTGGCGGCTCCAGAGTCTTTACAGTGCGTTTATTCCACAGCCCTTCCTGAAATTCTTACCATGGGGCTCCCTGAGACTTCTAAAGGAGAAATAAGCAAGTCCGCCCTTGAGCTACTTCTAAAAGCCTGTGAAAGAAAAAAAGCCCTTGTAATAGGGCCCGGGCTTGGGCTTTCAGACGAAGTTAAAACTCTCCTTTTTTCTTTACTGGAGAAAATAGAAGTGCCGGTAGTACTTGATGCAGACGCTTTAACTTTAATTGCAGAAGATTTAAACATTTTAAAAAAGTGCAAAGCATCTAAGGTGCTTACCCCTCATCCTGGAGAGGCTGCAAGGCTTCTTAAAACGCCCAAGGAAGAGCTACTTTCTGATAGGCTTTCTTCTGCCAGAAGGCTTACAGAGCTTACTTTCTCCACTGTAGTATTTAAAGGTCCCCATAGTTTAGTGTGTGACTTTTCTGGAAAGTGCGGAGTTTCCTCTATTGATGAGCCCGGGCTTTCTCAGGGCGGAACAGGAGATGTGCTGGCAGGAGTTATAGGTGCTCTTCTGGCTCAGGGCTATCCTCCTTTTGAGGCAGCATGTCTGGGAGTCTTTTTGCATGGATATAGTGGCATTCTTCTAAAAGAAATCAAAGGTCCCTGGGGATATATAGCTACAGAGGTAGCAAATGTCCTTCCCCAGGTAATAAAAAAACTAAAAGGAGTTTTCAAATGAAGATTGATAGACGAAGGTTTACAAGATTTGATACCTATGCAAAGGCTTATTTCCCCGGAGATTCAACCCCGTATGAAGTTACTAATATTTCTTACAAAGGTTGTTTTATAGTCACTTCCAAAAAAATAGATCGGGGTAAACTTCTTTTTTTTGAAATAGAACTTCCTTATATAGGAAGGTTGCCTATTTATGGAGTGGTAGTACATCACGGAACCCCTGAAAAACCAGGTCTTGGTATAGAAATTATAGAAATTGATCACGATCTTACCCCGGTTTGGGCTCTTTTTATCAAGGCCATGGGTTATATTGAAGAGGGAAAAAAAATTTATGATCAAACTATGAAGCAGTTAAAAGAGAAGGGAAATCTTTAACGGTGTTGTGCCTTTTTGTTTTTCTCTTCGGTCTTGCTCTGGGGAGCTTCCTTAATGTGGTTATTTATAGACTGCCAGAAGGGAAGTCCATAATCATCCCATCTTCCCACTGCCCTTATTGTCAAACCCCTTTAAAGTGGTATCACAACATTCCTGTTATTTCTTATGTTTTCCTTAAAGGAAAATGTGCTTTTTGTGGACATAAAATCTCTTCTAAATATCCATTGGTGGAATTTTTAACAGCCATTTTGATTCTTTTAACTTATTACAAATTTTCTCCCTTTATCTCGTGGAAGGCCTTTGTCTGGGCACTTTCTTTTGTGCTTTTTCTTATTCCTATTGCTTTTATTGATTTTGAAAAAAAGATTATTCCCGATTCCCTTTCCCTGGGACTTCTTTTTTTGGGCTGGCTTTTTGCTTTGATAAAGCTAAATCCGCTTTTTGATTTTAAACACTCTGTTATTTCAGGGCTTTCAGGAATAGGGCTTTTGTTTTTAATAAATGAGCTTTATTATCTTGTTTCTCATAGAGATGGTATGGGTATGGGAGATTTTAAACTTATGGGTGCAATTGGAGCTTACTTGGGATATGAAAGCTTTTACTCTGTGATTCTAAGTGCTTCAGTTATAGGGATAGCTGTGTTTTTTTGTTATTTTTTATACGGCAAACTTTTTAAGAAAGATATTAAAACGCCGGAAGAACTAATGAAATGGGAAATTCCTTTTGGGCCGTTTTTGTGTTTAGGAGCTCTTCTTTATTTGTACGATTTTTTTAGGTTTGTTCCTTTTAATTAGGATAACTCATAAAAAGACTTACAGGCCCGTCATTTATAATTTCCACTTCCATATAAGCCCTGAAAACCCCTGTTTTTACTTCAACCCCAAATGATTCAATCTTTTCCTTTAAAAGCAAAAGAAACTCTTCTGCCTTTTCTGGAGGAGCTGCCAGATGAAACGAAGGCCTTGTGCCTTTTTTCAAAAATCCGCACACAGTAAAGTTTGATACGAGAAGAACTTCTCCACCTATGTCTTTAAGGTTTAAGTTGAACTTGCCCTCAGAATCAGTAAAAATACGCAGAGTAACAACTTTCTTAGCAAACCATTCAATTACTTTTTCGTTATCCTCCTTTTCCACACAAACCAGTAAAACCAGACCTTTTCCTATGGAAGAGACTTCTTTATTTTCTACTTTTACACTTGCCCTTTTTACTCGCTGAATAATGGCTTTCAATGTATTCTGCCCCCAGCTCAAACGCCTTAAGATTGGGTTCAAAAAGATGGGCTTTTTTTTCTCCCAAGATAGCTTTAAGAGCCTTTTTGAATTGCTCTTTACTGAAAAGCCCTGTAATTTTGTAGAAAGCCCCAATCATACATAGATTTGCAAGAAAAGGCTTTTCAATGCTCTCTGCCAGGGAGTTTACCGGTACAAAGTAAAGACGGTATTTCTTTTTTAAAGCTTCAAGATCTTCTACACTTTCTGAAGATACCAGGTCAGAGTTTATAATTGCTCTTCCATTATGCTTTAGGCGGGGAAGAAATTTAACTAAGGAAGGATAATTCATGATTATGAGAAAAGAAGGTTTTTTTACAATGGGAGAAGCTATTTCTTTATCAGAAATTATTACTGTGCAGTTACAGGTGCCACCTCTCATCTCAGGGCCATATACTGGAAGATATGTTACATTATAGTCAGCCACCATTCCTGTCTGCGCAAGAAGATTTCCTGCAAAAAGAATTCCCTGGCCTCCAAACCCTGAAAGGATTACTTCAAGCTTCAAGGTTGACCCTCCTTTACCTCGTCTTTAAATGTTCCCAGAGGAAAGACCTGAGTAAGCTCATCCACCCTTTTAAGGGCTGAAATAGGATCCATTTTCCAGTTAATAGGACAGGCAGAAAGAATTTCCACAAAGCCAAAACCAAGGCCTTTTATCTGGGCAAGAAAGGCCTTTTTTATTGCCTTTTTTGTCTCAAGGATCCGTTTAGGGTTGTTAAGGGCAAATCTTCCAGAAAAAGCCACTCCCTCAAGTCCTGCCAGGATTTCAGCTGCCCTTAAAGGATAACCAGACTCAGAAGGATCTTTCCCAAAAGGGGTGGTGGTGGTTTTTTGTTCCGGAATAGTAGTAGGAGAAGCCTGTCCTCCTGTCATTCCATAAAGGGTATTGTTCATCATTATTGCAGTAATTTTCTCTCCTCTTAAGGCTGCGTGAAAGCTCTCTCCCCATCCTATGGCTCCGAAGTCTCCATCACCCTGATAGGTAAAAACCACCATGTCTGGATTTGCTCTTTTGGCACCGGTTGCAGCAGCACAGGCCCTGCCATGAGGAGCCTCAACTATGTCCACATCTATGTAAAAATAAAGGAAGCAGGAGCACCCTATGGAGGCAATTCCAAGTGCCTTTTCCTGAATTCCAAGTTCGTCTATTACTTCGCAAAGAACCCTGTGTGCTATACTATGTGAACAACCAGGGCAATAGTGAAAAGGAGTATCTTTTAAGCTCTTTGGCGGATGGAAGAACTTTTCAGGCATTTTTTAATCTCCTTTTCTAAGTCTTCAGGAAAGGGTATAACGCTTGGAGGGTAGGGCAAAGAGATTACTTTTGCCCGTCCTTCAACGCAGAGTTTAACATCCTCTACCATCTGTCCGCAATTGAGTTCAGGCACAATAAAAACAGGAGGCCTCTCTGCAGAGGCTTCAAGCACTTTTTCTATTGCCTTTTTTGGAAAGGGAAAGAGCGTAATAGGACGAATCATGCCCACGGCATAGCCTTTTTGTTTCAAAATTTCACAGGCCTCTTTTGCCAGACGCGCCATAGACCCAAAGGCAACTACTATAACCTCTTCCCCTCCCTCAATAATAAACTCTGCCCTGGCTTCTTTTTCCATTTTTTTGTATTTTTTTTGAAGAGTAAGATTTTTTTCTTTAAGTTCCTCTGCATCAAGAAAAAGGCTTCTTATAAAGCGGGAAGGCCTGCCCTTTGCTCCCGTAAGTGCCCATTCCTCAACAGAGTATCTTTTGATTTTTAACTTTTTTAACTCAAGAGGTTCTTTCATCTGGGCCAAAATAGCATCAGAAAGCACCATTACAGGATTTCTATACTTTTCTGCAAGTTCAAAGGCTCTGGCAGTAAACTCATATTGCTCCTGAGCATTGCAGGGGGCAAGTACAAGCAGATGATAATCCCCATGCCCACCACCTTTTACTGCCTGGAAGTAATCTCCCTGAGAAACTTCTATACCTCCAAGGCCTGGCCCTCCTCTCATTACATTGACCACCACTGCAGGAAGCTCAAGGGCTGCTATATAGGAAAAAGCCTCTCCCATAAGGGAAATCCCGGGACTTGAGGAGGTGGTCATAGCCCTTTTACCCGTTGCCGCAGCACCAAGTACCATGTTAATTGCTGCAAGCTCACTTTCTGCTTGAAGAAAAACCTTTCCCCTCTTAGGAAGTTCTCTTGCCATAAGTTCTGGAATGTCACTTTGAGGGGTAATGGGATAGCCAAAGTAGCAATCCACATCTGCTTTAAGGGCTCCCAAAGCAATGGCTTCAGCACCCTTTACAAGTATTCTTTTTTTAGCCGTCATTATTCACCCTCTTTTACAAAAACTATATCTGGACACACTAAATAACATATTCCACAGGAGGTACACTTTTCGGGGAACCTGGGATATACTACTCTGTATCCCTGTGCATTACGCCTTTCAGAAAAGTCAAGAACCTTTTTAGGACAGAAATGTACGCAAAGCCCACAGCTTTTACACCTTTCTTCTCTTATTTTTACTTCAAAAATTTTCTCCCTCCTCCCCAAGGTTTACTAACAATACAAAATTTTATGCTAATTTTGGATATTTTTTAATATTTGTGAAAATTTTTGCAAAGTCTCTAAATTTTCAACATTATAGAGGGATATATTTTTTTCAGGAAGAATTTGTTTTATAAGCCCTGTGAGCACTTTTTTAGGCCCAAGTTCTACAAAAGTTTTGACACCAGCTTTTTCCATTTCTTTTACGCAGGAAATCCATCTTACAGGGGAAGTTATTTGTTTTTTCATAAGTTCTTTTATTTTTATAGCCTCTTTTTCGGGTGTTCCGCTAACATTGCTTACAAAAGGAGTGACTGCGTCCTTCCAGTTAAATCCTTCAAGCAAACTGGCAAGCTCCTTTTCAGCCTCTTTCATAAGGGGGCTATGAAATCCAGCGCTTACTTTTAACTTTACTACTCTTCTTGCGCCTTTTTCTTTTGCAAGTGCTGCTACTTCATCCACTGCAGGCACCTCTCCGCTTATCACCAGCTGGGCAGGTGAATTGTAGTTGGAGATTACCACGAGTCCTTTTGCAGAAGAAACGAGCTTTTCAAGCTCTTTTTCATCAAAACCTATAATGGCATACATGGCAGAGGGTTTATCTCCTCCTGCCTTACCCATAAGTTCTCCTCTTTTTTTAACGGCAAGAAGCACTTCTTCAAGGGTAAGCACCCCTGCAGCAAAAAGTGCGCTGTATTCTCCCAAGCTGTGTCCGGCTACAAAGGCAGGCTGAATGCCAAGCTCCTTCAGAAATTTCTTCACTGCAAGATAGCAGGCAAGGTTCACCACAGTAAGGCAGACCTGGAGATTTTCGGTTTTAGTAAGTTCAGAAAGCGGACCTTCAAAACAGAGTTTTTTGACAGAAATCCCCGATATTTCTTCAGCTCTCTCAAAAAGTTCCTTTGCTTCCTTGCAGTTTTCAAAAAAGTCTTTTCCCATCCCAAGATATTGAGATCCCTGGCCAGGGAAGACCAAAGCCAGCATTATTCTTCCTCCTCCAGAAAGCTCTCATCCAGTTCTTCTCCAAGTTCATCCACAAAGTTCATTTCATAATCTTCTGCTGGCAGAAGCTCATCCAATTCCTCGGGTTCAAAGAGTTCCACTTTAATAAGCCATCCTTCTTCATAAGGATCTTCATTAAGGATCTCTACATCTTCTAGCACCTTTTCATTTACAGCTACTACTTTTCCTGAAACAGGCATGGGAAGGTCATAAAGTTCATCTACTGTTTCCACACTGCCAAAAATTTCACCTTTTTCAAACTCCTCATCTTCTGTGGGTAAGTCAATGTCCAGAATTTCTGTATTTTTCCAGGTAAAGTACTCAGTGATTCCTATACGAGCAAATTTTTTCTTTTCCTTTTTTACCCAAAGATGGTGTTCTGAATAAAACCTATCCTCCGGAATTTTCACCATAAAATACCTCCTGCCCAGAGATATCTTTCCCTGATTTTTATACATTTTTTTAAAATTAGCAAGAGTAATTTTTTAAAAATTTTTTTAATACCTCTTGAAAAAAATAATGGCGAAGATGGAAGAGAGGAAGATTTTAGATACTTTTTTTTGTTTTCAGATTTTTCAAAAATTTTTCTTTTAATTTTTGATTTAATTTAAATGCCCAGGCCAAAACCGCCGCTACACTGTAATAAAGCTCTTCTGGGATAGGACTTTCTATTTCCAATTTGTAGAGCTCTTTTACAAGCTTTGAGTCTTCCTTAATAGGAATTCCATATTCCCTTGCCAGTTCCAATATAACCTCTGCAAGTTTCCCCCTTCCCTTAGCTACTACCTTAGGAGCAGTATCATCTACATCGTATCGTAAAGCAACAGCTATTTTTTCTTTCTCTTCCATTTTTAGTTTACTTTTTTTGCGTTTTGTGATATAATTTTTTTTAATTACTTATTATATTCGGAAAATTTAAAAATCTCTATAAAGGAGGTGTTTTATGAAGTTAACCCTATCGGTTATCAAAGCTGATATAGGTGGGTTTGTAGGACATTCCTCTGTTCATAAAGAGGTGCTTGAGAAAGTAAAAGAAGTAGCAGAAGATGGTAAGGATAAAGGCATTATTAGAGACGTTTCTACTTTAGTATGTGGAGATGACATAGCCCTTGTTATGACTCACACCAAAGGTGTGGATGCTCCTGAGGTACACGAGCTTGCATGGACAGCTTTTAAGGAGGGCACAGAGGTTTCAAAGAAACTGAAGATGTATGGAGCAGGACAGGATCTTCTTGCGGATGCTTTTTCCGGGAATGTGAAGGGTATGGGGCCTGGAGTAGCTGAAATGGAGTTTGAGGAGAGAAAAAGCGAACCTGTGATAGTCTTTTTTGCAGACAAGACCTCTCCCAGTGCCTGGAATCTTCCTCTTTATGAAATGTTTGCTGATCCCATGAATACCGCAGGTCTTGTAATAGATCCTTCCATGCATAAAGGCTTTACTTTTGAGGTAATGGATGTGTATAGTGGGGAAGCCATTACTTTACAGACACCTGAAGAACTTTATGACCTTCTGGTGTTTATTGGAGCGACAAGCAGATATGTGGTAAGAAGCGTTTATAGAAAGTCTGATGGAGAAATAGCAGCCGCAGCTTCTACTCAGAAGCTTTCGCTTATGGCAGGAAGATATGTAGGAAAAGATGATCCTGTTCTTATTGTAAGGGCGCAGAGTGGTTTCCCAGCAGTAGGAGAGATTTTGGAGCCCTTTGCCAGACCGTGGCTTGTAGAAGGATGGATGAGGGGGTCTCATACAGGGCCTCTTATGCCGGTGTCTTTTAAACAGGCAAAACCAACCCGTTTTGACGGGCCACCCAGGGTAATTGCGGCTGGATATCAGATTACTGATGGAAAACTCATCGGGCCTTCTGATCTCTTTGACGATCCAGCCTTTGATCATGCAAGACAGGAGTGTGCAATTATGGCAAATCACCTGAGGAGACAGGGTATCTTTGAGCCTCACAGATTGCCTCCCGAGGAAATGGAATACACCACCTTGCCTCAGGTTCTCAAAAAACTTAAGGATAGATTTAAGCTCGTTGAACCTGAAAGGCCAAAATTTTCTATAGACGAAGAGGTTGCAGAATGATGTATAATTTTGTCTTTGATAGAAAGGATTACACCCTGGAGGATGAGATAAAGTTTCGTTGTTATAAAGGGATTTCCTGTTTTAATCGGTGTTGTTATGATGTAAAACTCGTTCTTACTCCTTATGATTTTTTGAGGCTCAGGAAGGCATTGAATCTTGGAGTGGAGGAGTTTATTGAAAAGTATGGAGAGGTTTATTTTGGAGAGGTAACTCAACTTCCTGTTATTTCTATAAATGTAGAACCTTATTCTCTTGCCTGTCCTTTTCTGGATGAAAAGGAGGGGTGCAGGGTATATCCCCATCGCCCCTCCTCCTGTAGACTTTATCCTCTTGCCAGGTATGTGATATGGAATGAAAAAGGAGAAAAGGAAGAAATTTTTAAGATTATAAGAGAAACTCATTGTAAAGGGCATTTTGAGGACAGACGCATAAAAATAAAGGATTATATGAAAGAACAGGGCCTTGAAGAGTATAACTATTATAATGATATCTGGGCAGAAATTGTTCATAAAAGACAACAGAAGGCAGATACTCCCCTTACAGGAGATGTACTTGAACTTATTTTTATTCTTGCCTATGATCTTCCGCGGCTGAGAGAGTATATTCAAACTGGAGAGATTGATATAATAAAGCCCGAGGATATAACAGGGCTGTCTGATGAAAATTTACTTGAAATTAGTTTAAAGTGTATCAGAGACAGGGTGCTGTCCGAGGACTTTTTATTTTGATGTAATGAATAATGAAAGCCGGAAGGGATTTACTTGATGAAATTAATATAATTCCTCTGGTTGATATAGTTCTTGTTATTCTTATTATTTTTATGATTACAGCTCCACTGATGACAGCCCGTTTAGAGGTGGAGCTTCCCAAAGCTTCTCAAACCCCGGTGGCTGCTTCTCCTAAGAAAGTGCTTCATATAGTTATTACAGAGAAGGGTGAAATAAGAATAGGAGGAAAGGTGATTAAACTTAATCATCTGAAGGCATGGCTAAAAGAAGCAAGAGAGCAGGGGATTGTAAAAAGTGTAGAAATAGCGGCTGATAAGAGGTGCCCCTATGGAGTGGTGGCTCGGGTGCTTTCTTTAATAAAAGAAGCAGGTTTTCAGGGAGTTGACCTTCTTACCATTCCAGCAGGTTCTTAAGTATGCAAAAGTCTGTCCCATGGTGGGCTTATTTTCTATCTTTTCTTGTTAACATTGTTGTTCTTTTTCTTTTTTTTTCTTCTTTTAAATTCAATCTTTTTAATTTAAAGCCACGAAGAAAAAAAGTAAGAGTAAGCCTTGTTTTTAAATCCTTCAATCCCCATGTCCGGGTTCCCCATACCGGGATTTTTTCTGAGAAGTCTTCAACTGAGAAAAAAAACAGACAGAAGAGAAAATCTGTGTCCAAACCGCAGCTTATTAAGAGGCAAATAGTGAATAAAAAAAAGAAAGAACAAAAAGTAAACAGAAAGACGAAAACGAAGCAGGTAGTAAAAAAGCAGATTATAAAAAAAAGGGTGCTTCAAAAAGATGTTAAAAAAACTATACAAAAACATACGAAAAAACTTGTGCAAAAGCCTGTGAAAAAAAATACCATCCCTGCTCTTACTCCTGAAGAGAAAAAACTGATTTCTGAAAGAATAAAAGCTCTTGAAAGGAAAAAGTTAAAAAAAAGAATACTTTCTTATTATACTGCTCTTGAGGCTGAAAAAGAGGCCAGGTTAAAAAAGCTTGAAGAGGAATATCGGAAAAATGCTTTGTCTCTAATAAAGCAAATTTTGGAGGAAAATTTTTCTCTGCCTGTGTATTTGAAAGATAAAATAGACCTATCTGCAATAGTTTCTATTGATGTGGACCAAAATGGCAGGATAACCTATCGTTTCTTGCAGAAGGCACCTGAGGAAGAGTTTAACCAGGCAGTAGAAGAGTGTTTAAAAATTTCAAATCCTTTACCTGTTGAAGGACCTTTGCATCTCGTAGTAAAATTTAAATCAGCCGGGCTTGAGACTATAAAAAAATAGGCTGATTAAAATTAAAGCTAAAATTGTAAAGCTTAAGGGAAAACGATTTGTCCTTAAGGCGAGAGAGTTTGGCTTGTTGAAAAACATAGAAAACTAAAAAGATAAAGTCTGTTTCAGCTGAGTAAAACACTCATCCGGTACTTTTAAATTTCCAAATCCCACTCCCAGCTTTATGTCTGGTTTGTTTTCTCCGTGAAAGTCACTTCCTCCGGTAATAAGCAGGTCCAGCTCTTTTGCTAAGTCAAGCAAAAATTCTGTAAATTCCTTAGTATGCTCGGTATAATAGGCTTCAATGCCTTTTAATCCAGAACTTTTGAGCTGCTTTATATAGGAAAAAAGTTCTTCCTCGGGGAGTTTCAGGCTTACAGGATGGGCAAGCACTGGCACACCTTTAGCTTTAAGAATAAGTGAAATAGCTTCTTCTGGAGAAAGGAGGGATTTTGGTACATAAGCAGGTGCTCCTTTTTTTAAGTACTTTTCAAATGCTTCCTGAATGTTTTTTACCACGCCTTTTTCAAAAAGAAGCCTTGCTATGTGAGGACGGCCTATTTCTCCTTTTCCCATCCTGAGAAGCTCTTCGTAGGTTATGTCTATACCCAAAGCCTGCAGTTTTTCCACCACCTTTTGATTTCTTTTTCTGCGTGCCTCCTGAAGTTTTTTTAAAGTTTCTTCAATCTCTGGTATTTCCGGGGTCAAAAAATATCCAAGAAGATGAAAGTGCCCCTGTCTTTCATATTTTACGCTGATCTCAATGCCGCACAGAAAGGGAAGCTCAAGCTTTTTTGCCTCTTCAAATGCCTCTTTAAGTCCGGAAAGGGTGTCGTGGTCAGTAAGAGCAAGGCCATTTAAGCCGATTTTTTTGGCCAGCCTTACAAGCTCTTTGGGAGAATATGTGCCATCAGAGGCGGTGGAATGGGTGTGAAGATCAACCAATTTTTAACCCTCCTTTTTCTTAAGCTGAAATAAAAATACAAGGGGTTTTTAAAAGCTCTAATTTTTTACTCCACCCACTTCTAAGTAAATAGCTACCAATCAGGGAAAAAACTTCTTCCTCACAAACAGGCTGAGCTGTTTCCACTTTTTCAAAAAAGGCATTCACTCCATTTTTAGCATCTTCTACGTGAGTTTTCCCCTTTTTATCTTTACTCACCATGGCTTCCCAAAAAAGTATACAGGGTAAGGACTCTTTTTTAAATTCTTCCCAAGAAAGATACACAGGAGGCAAGGTATTGAATTCATTTTTTAAGGCCTTAAGTAACCACAAGGCTTCTACCATACCTACTGCTAAGGCTCCTGCTCCAGCAGAAGCACTCCACGCCATAGGCTCTAATTTGCGTGCCGAAGTAAGCTCTAATGGATTTTTTCTTAAAGGTACAAAAAGAGGACACTCAAAGCCCAAAGCCACCTTATAACCTTTCTCTAAGAATTTTCTGACACTTTCTTTTAGTTTTTCTATTTCTTGATATTTCCTTTCTTCTCTCTCAGGATAGACTTTCCAGCCTCTTCCCGGTATTCCAAGTCCATAAGCCCAACCAAAGTTTTTAGTTTTTATAGACCCCACATCTGCACAAAACACCACTATTTCCTTCATTTTTGCTTTTTATTTTCGTAAGCTGCTTTAATAAAGTGGGTAAAAAGTGGATGAGGATCCATGGGCCTTGACTTAAATTCTGGATGAAACTGCACACCTATAAACCAGGGATGGTCTTCAAGCTCCACAATCTCCACAAGCTCTCCATCAGGTGAGGTCCCCACCACCTTTAGCCCTGCCTTTTCAATAGCCTCTCTGTATTCATTGTTGAATTCATAACGGTGCCTGTGTCTTTCAAAAATTTCATCTTTTTGATAGGCTTCCCAGACTTTGGAGCCTTTTTTTAACCTGCAGGGATAGGCGCCAAGCCTCATAGTGCCCCCAAGCTCTGTAGTCTCATCCCTTTTTTCCACCTTCCCTGTTCTGTAATCATACCACTCTTTCATAAGATAAATAACAGGATAGGGAGTGTTTTTATCAAATTCCGTTGAGTTTGCTTCTTTCCAGCCAATTACATTCCTTGCAAATTCTATTACAGAAACCTGCATCCCGAGACAGATGCCAAAAAAAGGAATTCCTTTTTCTCTCGCGTATCTTACTGCTTCTATTTTCCCTTCTATACCTCTTGTGCCAAAGCCTCCAGGGATAAGGATTCCATCAGCATCCTTAAGAATTTCTGGTGCAGTTTCTGAAGTAATTTTTTCAGAATTTACAAACTTAAGGTGCACTTTAAGTTCATTGGCAAGTCCTCCGTGGATAAGAGCCTCATTTAAAGACTTATAGGAGTCTTTAAGGTTTACATATTTTCCTACAATGGCAATGGTTACTTCATCCTTGGGATTATTAAACCTGTTTACTACTTCTTCCCATACTTTGAGATCAGGTTCCCTTGCCCAGATGTTCAAAAATTCCAGAATTTTCTCATCAAGCCCCTCTTTGTGAAAAACAAGGGGAATTTCATAAATGCATTCCACATCTTTTGCTGTAATCACTGCATCTTCTTCTACATTGCAGAAAAGAGCAATTTTTTTCTTGATTTCAGGAGGCAAAAATCTATCTGTGCGGCAGAGGATGATATCAGGCTGGATACCAATTGCCCTGAGTTCTTTTACGCTGTGCTGGGTGGGTTTTGTCTTTAGTTCTCCAGCAGTTTTTATGTAAGGCACATAGGTAAGGTGGATATAAAGGGCGTTTTCTTTTCCGAGATCATAGCCAAGTTGTCTTATAGCTTCAAGAAAGGGAAGACTCTCAATGTCTCCCACAGTGCCTCCAATTTCCACAATAGCCACATCCACCTGCGGACTTGCAAGCTGCAGGATTGCCTGCTTGATCTCATCAGTGACATGGGGAATAATCTGCACAGTGCCCCCTAAGTATTCTCCTTTTCGCTCTTTCATAATGACAGAATAGTAAATTTTCCCCGAAGTATAGTTGTTAATGGCAGACATTTTGGCTGAGGTAAATCTTTCATAGTGTCCCAGATCAAGGTCTGTTTCAGTGCCATCGTCTGTCACATATACCTCCCCATGCTGAAAGGGATTCATGGTGCCTGGATCTACATTTATGTAAGGATCAAGTTTTTGCAGGGTAACTCTTAACCCCCTTGCCTCAAGGAGTGCTCCTATTGAGGCAGCAGCAAGGCCTTTTCCCAAGGAAGAAAGCACTCCACCTGTAATAAAAATAAATTTTGTGTGCAATTTTTTATTTTTTCGCCGCATTTTTTCTCCCCTTTTTTAAAGATTTATCCACTTTTGAGAAGTTCTGGTAAGCCTTTTTAAGCCTTCTCTTGTAATAAGAAAGGTGTCTTCTATTCCCACCACTCCCAGCCCGGGTATATGGAACTTTGGTTCAAGGGCAATAATCATGTTTTCTTTTAGTACTTCTTTGTTTCCAGCTGCAAGCACAGGAGGCTCATCAATCTGTAAACCCACTCCATGCCCTATGAATTTCAGAGGCCTGTCTCCGTGAAGCATGAAAAATTTTTTAAAAGGTGAAGAGCTCGCAATTTCCCATGCCATTTCAAAGGCCTCTTCAGCGACCACTCCGGGCTTTATTTTTAAGACAAGTGTTTTAATTATTTTTACTGCCCATTTGTAAATCTCTTCAGCCTCCTTAAGAGGCTTAAAGCCTGCCATTCGTGTTTGATCCACATAATAGCCGTGGTAATAGCCACTGAAATCTATAAGAATGGGGGCTTCTTCTTTGAGCTTGTTTTTTGATGCTCCCCCTGGAAAGCCGGGCACTCCTTTTCCTCCCTGGCCTGTGGGGGCATGAATAGGAAAAAGCCCTGCTTTTCCAGAAACAAGATGCCCCATGTTTAATTCAAAGCCATTAAAAGAGCGCGTTATCCCAGGATGCCCAAGTATTCTGAGCTCCTTTTCAAGCTCTGCACTTGCTTCAAGTTCTGTCATCCCGGGCTTTAATTTCCCCAGGGCCCTTTTTAAAGCCCTGTTTAGCATAGAAGCAGCCTTTTTGGCACAGGAAATTTCAAAGGGTGTCTTTATTTTTCTTGCTTCTAAAAGAAAAGGGGTAATGTTTCTGACTTCAAAGTACTCTTTAAGAAAGTTGAGTACCTGTCCTTCAGCTCCTATCTTTTTTACACGAAGCATGGATAAAATATCCGGAAGTGCTTTTAAACTCTTTAGCTCCTCTACCTGAAAAACGCTCTCTTTTTTTGCCCTGCTTACCGGCCTATTTACAAGGAGCTGGACTTCATCTTTTGTAATTAAAAGACAGCCCCTTACAAGGGTGCCAGCAAGATAAAAGATGTGAAGAGGAGAAGAGACAATAAGGGCATCAAAATTTTCTTTCTCAACAATTTCCCAGAGCCTTTTAATCCTTAACCTGTAATCTTCTGAGCTTTTTCGCAATGGCAAGCACCGTGTTGGCATAGGGTTCACTGTGATTATATCTCATAATTACTCTTTTTTTTTCTTCCTCTGTGGCAGAAATCTTATAGCCTTCTTTCTTAAGATAATTAGCAATGCTTGAGAGGGCATCTTCCACATTATAGAGATCCACCACCCCGTCTTTGTCCCAATCGTATCCATAAACCAGGTAACTGCGGGGCACAAATTGGGGATATCCAAATGCCCCAAAGAGAGAGCCTTTTATGCTAAAAGGATCCCAGTGGTTTTGATAGCAAATTTGAATAAAATAAAGAAGTTCTCTGTATGCCCATCTGCTTCTTTTTTGCCATTTTGTTTTTATGCTGGTGTCATTTAGAGGAATATTTGCCTTTTGAGCATAGGGTTCAAAAATCTCTTTCTCTCCAGAAATAGCCATGCTGTAGAGCACATCCAGTACAGGCCAGTTTCCTGTATTTTCCCCGAAGTTTGTTTCCACCATAAAAATGCCTACAAGCACCTCTTTGTCCACACCAAATGTTTTTTCTATCTGAGAAAGGAGGTGATAATGAGATTTGAGAAATTCCTTTGCCTTTTTTAGTCTTTCAGGAGTGAGAAATTGGTAATAGGGAAGCTCGGCTTCCTTCCAGGTAAGGCTTTTTACCATGATTTGAGGATAAAAATCAAGCTCAGTTGAAGAGAAGATTTTTTCTATAAAAGAAGGGGGGACTTTTCCCTGAAGGTCCTTTTCCACCCTGTCCTGAAATTTTTTTAAGGCCTGTTGAGAGATGGATTCACCCCATAAGTTGGAGGTAAACAAAAAACAGAGTAAAAAGGCTAAAAAAACAGCTTTTTTCATTTTTTTTATTCTCCAGAAGCTGCCAGATTAAGCTTTGAGCCAGCAAGTATGCAGGCCCTTTCAGTATCTGTAAGGGAAACCGTGGCTTCTATTTCTCCTTTGTTTTCAATTTTTATTTTAACATTATTCTGGCCGGAGGAAAGGGCTCTCCTTATGCCTTTTATAACAAACTTATCTCCCTGAGATATTTTTTCGTAGTCTTCTGGATTTTTGAAAATTAAAGGCAGGATACCAAAATTTATAAGATTTGCCCTGTGAATTCTTGCAAAGCTTCTGGCAAGCTTTATTTTTACGCCGAGGTATCTCGGAGCAAGGGCTGCGTGTTCCCTTGAGGAGCCCTGCCCATAGTTTTCTCCGCCTACTATTCCCACAGCAAGTCCTTTTTCTTTAAGTTCAAGGGCTTTCCGGGCAAAATTTTCATCCACCCTGCTATAAACAAACTTGCTTATTTCTGGAAGGTTGCTTCTTAAGGGAAGGATCTTTGCCCCTGCTGGCATGATGTGATCCGTGGTTATGTTGTCCCCCACTTTAAGAAGAAAAACTCCCTCAAGATCCTCTGGTAAGGGATCAAATTTGGGAAGGGGCACAATATTGGGGCCTCTTATTATTTCCACTTTTTTTGCCTCTTCTTCAGGAAGAGGAGGAATAAGGAGGGTGTCATTTATGACAAATTTTTCAGGAAGCTTTATTTCTGGATAATCTCCCAGTTCACGGGGATCAGTAATTACTCCCTTCACTGCAGAGGCAACTGCTGTTTCAGGAGAGACCAGGTATACATAGTCAGGGCTTGTGCCTGATCTTCCGGGGAAATTCCTGGTAAATGTTCTGAGAGAAATGGAGTTTGTGCCTGGAGCTTGGCCCATACCTATGCAGCCAAGACATCCGCACTGATGAATTCTTGCACCGCCTTTAAGAAGTGGCTGAAATTTTCCAAGTGTCACAAGATTCTCTATTACCTGAAGTGAGCCGGGGTTTATCTCAAAACACACCTCAGGATGCACCCTGTATTTTTCAAGCACCTCTGCTACTATTAAAAGATCCTTAAGTGAAGAATTGGCACAGGAGCCTACAATCACCTGATCCACTTTCTTACCTGCCACTTCTTCCACTTTTTTTACATTGTCCGGAGAGGAAGGGCAGGCACAGAGAGGCTCAAGTTTTGAGAGGTCTATTTCTATCACCTTGGAGTAATTTGCATCTGGATCCGGAGAGAGCTCAATAAAATCCTTTTCTCTTCCCTGGGCTTTTAGCCAGGAGTGGGTGATTTCATCTGAAGGGAAAATGCTGGTTGTGGCACCCATTTCTGTGCCCAGATTGCAGATAGTTGCTCTTTCAGGCACACTCAGGGTCTTCACTCCTGGACCAAAGTACTCAAGCACCTTCCCCAGCCCGCCTTTCACAGTAAGCAGGGAAAGAAGATAAAGTGCAACATCCCTTGCTGTAACCCAGGGACCGAGTTTCCCTGTGAGGTAAACTCCAATTACTTCAGGCATTCTCAGGTAAAAGGGCTTTCCAGCCATGGCAAGGGCCACATCAAGCCCTCCAGCCCCAATTGCAATCATCCCGCATCCACCGGCAGTAGGGGTGTGGCTGTCTGAGCCAATGAGGGTTTTTCCAGGGATGGCAAATCTTTCAAGGTGCACCTGATGGCAGATGCCATTTCCAGGCTTTGAAAACCAGATACCATATTTTGCTGCAACGCTCTGAAGGAACCTGTGATCATCAGCATTTCTGAAGTCAGTCTGCAGGATATTGTGATCCACATAGGACACAGAAAGCTCTGTTTTTACTCTCGGAATCCCAATGGCTTCAAACTCCAAATAGGCCATTGTGCCAGTAGCATCCTGGGTAAGAGTTTGGTCTATTTTAATGGCAATTTCTTCTCCGGCTTTAAGCTGCCCGGAGACCAAATGGGCTTCTAAAATCTTTTCCGTAAGAGTAAGTCCCATTTTTAAACCTCCCCGAAACAATCTGGAAAAAGCACTTTTAGGCTTTCAATTATGGACTCAACTCTTTCTCTTAGTGCTTTTATTTCTTTTAAGTCCTGTGCAAGGATCATAAATTCTGAAATGGAAAGGGTAACGAAAATGGAGTATTTTTCTTTTTCTTTTTTTAGCGCATAAATGGAAAGAAGAGGAAGTAGTTTTATAACTTCTTCACAGGTTCCGGAGATAGAAAATGTTAGTGGGAGGTGTTTTACTTTGAGATAAGCTGGAAGCTCTGCCTTTTCCTCTTCATCCAGAAGCTCACACACCACATCTTGAGAGGCAAGGATGGAATGCTTGGGAGCACAACCTTTGAAAAAGTCGCCAGGAAGCCTTTGGGAAAGAAAAAGATAAAGTGTCTTGGTAAGCTTTAGATCAAGGTGCTCTTTTATGAGATTTCTTAAAGTCCATACAGGCAAGGTCATGAGATATTTTCTTTTTCCAATTTCGTCAAATTTGAGATAGCAGGGAATTCTTTCCAGAAATTTGTGAATGGGACCATCACTTAGGGCTTTGAGATTAAGCGTGATGTGATAGAGTTTGAAAATGTCTTCAGCTTTCAGGTTATATTTTTTCTTAAAAAAGTGAAAGAATTCGTCGGCTTTTAAGGGAATATTTTTAAGCCATTTTATTTCCATAAGCACTTCTCCTTTTGAAATTCTACTATTTTACACTCAATCAGGTGTTCTGCAAGAAGAAAGTCCTGAGGGTAAGTAATTTTTAAATTCATAGGTTCCCCTTCCACAATGTGCACCTCTTTTTGATAGTGAAGGAGAAGTGTGCCTTCATCAGTAAAGAGAAGTCCGTCTTTTTGAGCCTTTTCCAGGCACTCTCTCAAGATTTCAGCCCTGAAGCCTTGAGGAGTTTGCACAAGGAAGGCATTTTCTCTCTCAAGCTTTTTATAAATTTTGCCCTCTTTTGCTCTTACCATGGTATCCCTTACTGGAAGGGCAGGAATTGCAGAACCATGCTTTTTTACGCCCTGTATCACCCTTTCTATAAGAGAAAAACTCACAAAAGGCCTTACAGCATCGTGTACAAGAAAAATTTCAGTAGAAGAAGGGGCATGTTTTAGTGCCTGGTAAACAGAGTCCTGCCTGGTTTCTCCTCCTTTAACCACAGAAACCACCTTCTTTATTCCTGCTTTCAAGAGTTCTTTTTCCACAAAAGGAATATATTCCTCTCTTGTTGCTATCACAATTGAATTTACTAAAGGGTGTTTTTCAAAAATAGAAAGGGTATGAACAAAAAGGGGCTTATCCTTTAAAAAAAGGAATTGTTTGGGGACTTCTTTCCCCATTCTCTTCCCGATTCCTGCGGCTGGAACCAAGAGGGTTATCATAATAACATAAATATAACAAAATTATTTACAAACACAAAAACTTCTGTTAATTTTAATCTGGCATGAGTGGAAACAGGATAGGAAAGCTATTTCAGGTTGTAACTTTTGGGGAATCTCATGGCAGGGCACTTGGGGCTGTGGTTGATGGTTGCCCTCCAGGGCTTACCCTTGACGAAGCCTATATTCAGAAGGAGCTTGACAAAAGAAGGCCTGGCAAGGGGCCTTCTTCCACTCCTCGTAAAGAAAAAGATCAGGTGCAGATTCTTTCAGGGGTGTTTGAAGGAAAAACTACAGGTACTCCTATAGCACTTTTAATCTGGAATAAAGATGCAAGGCCAGAAGCCTATGAACATTTGAGAGAGATTTTCAGGCCAGGCCATGGAGATTTTACTTATTACATAAAGTATGGCATAAGGGATCACAGGGGAGGAGGGAGAAGCAGCGGGCGGGAAACTGCAGCAAGGGTTGCAGCTGGAGCCGTGGCAAAAAGAGTCCTGGAAGAATATGGGATAGAAGTTTTGGCTTATACTGTGGAGCTTGGAGGTATAAAAGTAGAAAAGAGAGAGCTTTCTCAAATCTATAAAAATTCACTTTACTGTCCGGATGAAGAGGCATTTGAAAAGATGCTAAAGCTTATTGAAGAAACCAAAAGGGAAGGAGACTCCTTAGGTGGAGTGGTTGAGGTAATAGCAAAAGGAGTGCCTGCTGGTCTTGGAGAGCCTGTATTTGATAAACTTGAGGCAGACCTTGCAAAGGCACTTATGAGTATAGGGGCGGTAAAAGGAGTTGAGCTTGGAGCTGGTTTTGAGGCAGCAAGAAAAAAAGGCTCAGAAAATAATGATCCTATTACCCCTTATGGCTTTGCCAAAAACGATGCAGGTGGAACACTTGCTGGTATCTCTTCAGGGCAGGACTTAATTTTAAGAGTGGCTGTAAAGCCTATTCCCAGCATTAGAAAAACTCAAAAAACCATAAATATTCACAGAAAAGAAGTGGAAATTTCTATAGGAGGCAGACACGATATTTCAGCCATTCCCAGGATAGTGCCTGTGGTTGAAGCTATGGTAAGAATAGTGCTTGCAGATCACCTTTTAAGACAGCTTGCAATCTTGGCCTTTAGGAACAGGCTTAAATTTCCTCAATTTTTTTAGCAAAATCCTGCAGGATATTTAAAACTTCTTCTTTTTCTGTGGGAAAGAAGCTTAATTCTACAATTCCTTTTTTTGGGTCTTTTACAGTAAGTAATGCCAGATGATTGTAGCCATCTAAGACAAATTTTAAAAAGGCAATTTTTTCAGGAGAAATTTTTGCTCTAATTATTTTACTTCTCATTGAAGAATTGAGCGGAAAATATTATGAAAAGGGGGAGGAGCTCTCCCCCTGGTTGACTTGGATTAGGAGTTAGGCCTCAACGACTTTCACTTTTGAAGCCTGTTCGCCTTTGGGCCCTTCAACCACTTCAAATTCCACGGTTTGCCCTTCCTTCAGGGTCTTAAAACCGGGCATGTCAATGGCGGAGTAGTGGACGAATACATCGCCCCCTTCCTCCTTGGAGATGAACCCATAACCCTTCTTCTCATCAAACCACTTAACCTTACCTCTAAACATGTTACACAAACCTCCTTAAAATTTTTCCTGACTTCTTAGCCTACACCCAAAATTTTTTTTGTAAAGACTAAATTTACTAAATTTTTAAAAAATAGAATTTTTGCTTCTATTATTTGAATTACATAAAAAATTGAGATCTATCACCCAGAATTTATGCGATATTCTGAAAAATCAAATGTGAATAGACTATAGACTTTGCTTGAAAAAGTTCTAATTTAATTATCTAAATATTTTGGTTATATTAGAGAACTGTAAAATTTTTGGTAAAATAGGGCGGCAATGAATAAAAATTTTGTATTATTTCTTTTGGGGCATTTTCTTTCTTTTACAGGAACCTGGATTAATAACACGGCCCTTCAGTGGTTGATTTACAAGGTTACACATTCTTCGTTTTATTTAGGACTTACCAATTTTTTATCCTCTTTTCCTATAATTTTGCTGGGCTTCTTTACAGGTTTTTTTATTGATAAGTACAATCACAAGGAGCTTTTTACATCTGTTCTTTTCCTCTCGGTTTTACCTCCTCTTGGAATGGGGCTGTGTATGCAAATAGGTGCCCTCACTTTTAGTAAAATAGCCTTTTTTGTGTTTTTTGCAGGCTGTTTGAGTGCGTTTGATGTACCCCTTCGTCAGGTAATAATTTCAGACATAGTGCCTTTAAATTTTCTTACCCAGGCCCTTTCACTTCAGTCTCTTTCTTTTAATATTGCCAGAATGATAGGTCCCATGATAGCAGGGTGGTTTATTGCCAGAAACTCCTTTTCCACCTGTTTTTATTTGAATGCATTGAGCTTCGTCCCTTTTCTGTTTTTTATGAAATATTTTATTAATTTACCTGAGACAAAGAAGATTTTACCTGCAAAGAAGTTTTCCTTTTTTTCTTCTCTTAAAGAAGCCTTTATGTATGTTAGAAAAAAACTTTACCTTTTAAAAGTTATTGTTGCAGTATCTATTTTTACTTTTTTTGGAGCTTCTTTGCTTGTTTTGCTCCCTCTGATAGTTCATCAGGGATTGAAAGGCGGGGCCAAAGAATTTGCTTTGGCCTCTTCTTCTATAGGGATGGGAGCTATTCTCGGGGCACTTTCAGTTACCTTCAGAAAAGTCTTTAAAGACAAACGATTTCACTTGTTTTTGGCGAATGTAATTCTGGCTACGGGCCTCTTTGGTCTTTCATTGGTTAAATCTTTATTTTTTCTACTTGCATTCTGTCTCCTTATAGGTTTTTCTTTTACTAATTTCATTCCTATAGCTAATTCTTTTTTACAGGAAGAATGTAGTCCGGAAATGAGAGGTAGAATTGTAAGTTTTTTTAGCATGTCTTTTTTAGGGATTTATCCCTTTGGGACACTTACAGCAGGGTTTCTGGGAGCACATATATCTTATCACCTCCTTATACCTTTGTATGTAGGGATCCTCCTTTCTTTAAACACTTTTTTTCTTTTGAAAAAATAAAAATTTTTGAAAAATTTTGATTGCTATCTTTTTAGAATTTTGCTATAATAACTTATTTACCACCATGGGGGAGCATATTTTAAAAGAATTTTTGAATTATCTTGAAGCTGAAAAAAGGGTTTCTTTTCATACTCTCAAGGCTTATAAACACGACCTTGAAGAATTTCTGAATTTTCTTTCTTCTCTCGGAATAGAAAATCCAGCAGATGTAAATGAAGTGCACTTGAAAACTTTTTTCTACAATCTCAAAGAGAAGGGCCTCTGTGCAAAAAGTCTGGCAAGGAAACTGAGTGCCATAAAGAGCTTTTATAAGTTTTTGTTAAAAAGAAAGGGAGTGACGAGTGAGGCAGTATTTTTACTGGAGGCTCCTAAGATAGAGAAGAAGCTTCCTTATGTGCCTTCTGAAGAAGAGCTTAATTCCATGATAGAAGAAGTTACCGGAAAAGATTTTCTCGGAGCAAGGGATAGGGCACTTCTGGAATTGATCTATGGATGTGGTTTGAGAGTAAGTGAAGCAAGTAATCTCACCCTTGAACAGATTGACAGTAAGCTTCGTATAATAAGGGTTAAGGGTAAGGGGGACAAAGAGAGGCTTGTGCCTTTTGGTCAGAAGGCTTTAGAGGCTCTGGAAGAATATCTTCCCAAAAGAGAACAAAAGCTAAAAGAGCTTGGAAAAGAGTCTCCTTATGTATTTTTGAATGCTAAAGGAGAAAGGCTCGGAGAAAGAGGAATAAGATACATTATAAAAAGACTTGGGCTTAAGTCTGGCCTTTTTTCTCTTCATCCCCATGCTTTAAGACACGCTTTTGCCACCCATCTTCTTAATGCCGGTGCAGACTTAAGAAGCATTCAGGAACTTCTTGGCCATGCCAATCTTTCTACCACTGAAATTTATACCAAAGTAGGCTACGAATATTTGCTTAAAGTTTATCTTTCTTCTCACCCGAGAGCTTCCCTTTCTTTTGGACAAAAACAAAAATCGTAATAAGGGGGATTTTATGCAGGAAGATTCACAGGTTATCAAAGTAAGACGGGAGAAACTAAAAAAAATAGAAGAAATGGGGGTTAATCCTTATCCTAATGACTTTAAACCTCTTGATCGGGCAAAGTATATTAAAGAAAAGTATGGTCCTCTTACTTCAGAAGAACTGGAGAAAGTAAAAGTAGAGTTCAGCCTTGCGGGAAGGCTTATGGCAAAAAGAGAAATGGGAAAACTTATCTTTGCCCATCTTCAGGATGCCACAGACAAAATTCAGCTTCTTGTGGCAAAAGGAGAAGTTGATGCTGAAAATTTTAAATTTTTCAAAAAAATGATTGATATTGGAGACATAATAGGTGTTAAGGGTAGAATTATAAAGACAAAAACTGGAGAAATAACGATACTCGTTAAGGAATTCAAGCTTCTTACCAAATCTTTAAGGCCTCTTCCTGAGAAATATCACGGCTTAAGAGATACTGAGCTCCGGTACCGTATGAGGTATCTTGATCTTATTATGAACGAAAGAGTAAGGGAGCTTTTTCGGACAAGAACAAGGATTGTGCAATACATAAGAAATTACTTCATTTCAGAAGGTTTTCTTGAAGTGGAAACTCCCATGATGCATCCCATTGCAGGAGGAGCTACTGCCAGACCTTTTATTACCTATCACAATGCTTTGGAAATGAATCTCTATCTAAGAATTGCCCCTGAGCTTTACTTAAAAAGATTGATTGTAGGAGGCTTTGAAAGGGTCTTTGAAATAAACAGAAATTTTAGAAACGAAGGGGTCTCAACCAGACATAATCCTGAATTTACCATGCTTGAGTTTTACGAGGCCTATGCAACTTACGAGGATCTTATTAAAAGGACAGAAGAGCTGTTTTATGGCTTGTGTATGGAGATAAAGGGCAAGCCTACCCTTGAGTATCAGGGACATACCATTGATTTTACTCCTCCCTGGAAGAGAATTGACTTTATGAAATCCCTTATAGAGATAGCTGGAGTTCCAGAAGAGGTGCTTTATGATAGAGAAAAGTTATTTAACTTTGCCCGGGAAAAAGGTATTGAGCTAAATCAAAAAGATCCACGCATAGGCAAGTGGTGGACAAAACTATTTGAAGAACTTATTGAACCTAAGCTTATTCAGCCTACTTTTGTGGTGGGTTTTCCCATTGAGGTGTCTCCCCTTGCCAGAAGAAATGAAGCCAATCCAGAAATTGCAGACAGATTTGAGCTTTACATTGCTGGAAAAGAGGTGGCTAACGCCTTTTCCGAGCTTAATGATCCAAGGGATCAAAGGCAGAGATTTGAAGAACAAATAAAGCTCAGAGAGGTGGATGACGAGATTCCACCTGAAATAGACGAAGACTTTCTGAGAGCCCTTGAGTATGGTATGCCTCCCTGTGCAGGAGAAGGAATAGGGATAGACAGGGTGGTAATGCTTTTTACTGATAGTCCTTCCATAAGAGAGGTGATCCTCTTTCCACATTTGAGAAGAAAAGAAGATCTTTAAAATGGTTTTTAAAAATTGGCAACTCTGGCTGGCTCTGAAGTATGTTTTTTCTCCTAAACGGGAAAGATTTACAGGAGTTATTTCCCTTATAGCAGTGCTTGGAGTTTGTCTCAGTGTTTGTGCCCTTACAGTGGTGAGTGCAGTAATGACAGGTTTTAAAGATGCAGTGCTTGAAAAAGTGCTTGGTTTTAATCCTCATATAAGCATAGCTTTTGCAGAAAAAGATCTTACTCCCTATGTAATAAAGACTGTAAAGGAGGTTATTCCTGAAAAAGAGTTAAAAAATATTTCCCCTTTTTTCCAACTACAGGGCCTTGCAATATATATGGGAAGCCCCCAGGCTATAGTCCTTAAAGGGATAGATCTTTTGCAATTAAAAAAAGAAAAAAACTTTGAACATTTAGAGCTATCTCCAGATATAAAAAAAACTCACTGGGATAAAGATCTTCCTCTTGTGCTGGGAGAAAAGCTTGCTGATAGGCTTGGAGTGAGACTTGGAAGCAGGGTAAAGCTTCTTAGTGTGGAGGGAATTTATACTATTTTTGGTTTTTTCCCCAGAGTACTTGCTTTTAGAGTGGTAGGCATTTTTAGAACAGGGGTTTACGATTACGACGAGAGCATTGGTTTCACTTCATATAAGGCCTTTTTAAAAAAGGCTAAACCTTCTTATTACGGAATAGAGCTTAAATTAAAAGATCCATTTAAGGCACATTTTTACAAAGAGCGGCTTTCTAAACGGTTAAAGGGAGTTGCCAGTATTATTGACTGGCAGGAGTGGAACAGAAATCTTTTTACTGCTTTAAAGCTTGAGAAAACAGGGTTATTTGTTATTTTAACCTTGATGGTGGTGGTTTCTCTTTTCACAATTGTCGCTGCGATGGTGATGCTTGTTAATGAAAAGAAGGTAGATATAGCTATTATTAAGGCTATGGGAGCTACTTCTCGGGATGTCTTAAAAGTGTTTTTTTATTGTGGTTTTATTCTTTCTTTTATTGGGGTAGTATTGGGCACCGGGTTAGGCCTTGCAATGTGTGAGTTTCTGAGCAAGGTCCCTGTGGTAAAACTGCCCAGTGATGTCTATCCAGTGGAATACCTCCCCGTCAAAGTGGCGCTTTCTGACCTTTGTTTTATAGTTTTTACTTCCATGTTGATAAGTATACTTGCCTGCCTTTATCCAGCAAAAAAGGCAGCAAAATTTTATCCTGCTGAAATATTAAGACAGGGATAAATATGAGTTTTTTGGTACTTCAGAGAATAAGGAAAAGTTTTTTTTATCTCAACAAAAGGGTGGAGATTTTAAAGGGGGTAAATCTTTCCGTAGAAAAAGGAGAGAAAATAGCAATAGTTGGGCCTTCTGGAGTTGGGAAAACCACCCTCCTTCACATTATTGGTACTCTTGAAAAGCCAGATAGTGGAGAACTTTTCTTAAATGGAAAGAGCCTAAGTTTAATATCAGAGAGTGAGCTTGCAGAGGTAAGGAAGAGATTTATAGGATTTGTATTTCAGATGCACTATCTTTTACCAGAGCTTAATGTGCTTGAAAATGTAGTGCTTCCAGGGAAACTGGCAGGCCTTAAAGATAAGGAAGCCGGTGAGCGTGCCAGGGCCCTTCTTGAACTTTTTGGGCTGGGTGAAAGGCTCTTTTATAAACCTTCCCATCTTTCAGGGGGAGAAAGGCAAAGGGTGGCCATAGCAAGGGCTTTGCTCTTAGATCCTCCACTCCTTCTTGCTGATGAACCCACAGGGAATCTGGATCCTCAAACTGCCGAAGAAGTAATACAGGCTTTTTTAAAGGCAAATAAAGAGGCAGGGACTACTTTGATACTTGTAACCCACAATCTGGACTTTGCCAAAAAAATGGATAAAATCTTTTTATTAAAAAGCGGTGTTTTGATAAAATTGTAAAATTTTGATAAAATTGTAAAAAATTTTTAAAAGGAGAGGAAGTTGAAGCAGATAAGAATATTTTATTTATTTTTGTTTTTCTTCCTGATTTTATTTTCTGCTTCTTTAAAAGCCAAAGAATTAAAAACAGTTATAATTTATTCAACTTCTTCTCAAGGGGGGAAGCAGTCCGGGGTTTACTTAAAGATGTATTTAAAAGAACTTGTTTCTCAGGCAATAAAGAAGGGCCTCAATCTGGAGATTAGGTCTCTTTCTCAAAGAAAAGCTCTTTCTTTTTTGAGAACAGGGCGTGCTTATTTAATTGCCCGTGTGAAGTGTATTTCAATAGGGAATGAAATGAGTTTTGAATGGAAAATAAAAAAAATTGGAACAAGAGAGCCATTTTATTTTTATGTAACCGGAAAAAAGCAGAATCTCTCTGATATTATTTCTCAAACTATTAAACACTTGGAAAGCATAGTGGAAAAGAAAGTGCTTATAGAGGACATAAGAGTTTCCGGAAATCTAAATGTAGGTACTGACTTGATCTTTTCTGTTATTAAACTTAAGCCTGGGGATATTTTGGATTTAAAGAAAGTTGATGAGTCTTTAAAAGCCATTTATGACCTCGGATATTTTGAAAATGTAGAGGCATACTTAGAAGAAGGGAAAAAAGGGGCTATTCTTATTTTTAAGCTAAAAGAAAGGCCGACTCTTAAGGAAGCCGAGTTTAAAGGTAATGAATCTGTAAAGGATGCAGTGCTTTTCAGAGTGGTGAAATTACAAAAGGGTGAGATAGTAACTCCAGAGCTTCTTGATAAGGCTATTTCAAATATCATCAGTTTTTATGAGCAAAAAGGATTTCAGGGAACCAGGGTGGAAGTTTCTCAGAAAAAAGTTTCGCCCACTCAGGTAAAACTTATTTTTCACATAAAAGAAGGTCAGAAAAGATATATAAAAAAAATAGAATTTGTTGGTAATCGTGCTTTTTCAGATGATAAATTGAAGGGCCTTCTTTCTGTTTCAGAGAAAGCTTCTTTTATGCGAGTTAGAAAGGTTATTTATTACTTAAAGACAATTTTGAAACCTGGCTCTGTTGCAGAACCAGGGGTTTACAATATGATGTATTTAAAAAGAGACCTTGCCAAGATAGAGCTGTTTTATAAAAATCATGGCTATCTTGATGTAAAAATTGGAGAGCCCTCTGTAAAAGAAGAAAAAGACGGGGTTATAATTACCATTCCTGTTGAAGAAGGGCCCTGTTATAGAATAGGTAGTATTAAAGTGGTTCAGGATCTTTTTCCTCAAGGTTTTATTAAGAAAAAGCTTTTTCTTAAATCAGGGGATGTGTTCAGCCTTGAGAAATTGAAAGAAGATAAAGTTCTTTTAACACATCTTTTTGCTGATCACGGATATGCTTATGCCAAAGTGAATACTTATTTTGATAAACATCCAGACAAAAAAGTGGTTAATATTACTTATAAAGTACATAAAGGGCCTGTAGTTTACATAAACAGGGTCGAAATTACAGGTAATACTAAAACGAGAGACAAAGTAATAAGAAGGCAGATTTTAATTGCAGAAAAGTGGCCTTATAGTGCAAAAAGAATAGAAAAAAGTGAAGAAAGAATTAGAAGACTTGGATTTTTTCAGGATGTGCAGATTAAGCAGGAAAAAGCTGCTAAGGAGGATGAGCTTAATTTAAAAGTCAAGGTTAAAGAGACGCGTACCGGAAGTTTTGGTCTGGGAGGAGGTTATAGCTCAAGAGACAAATTTTATTTTATGACTCAGATTTCAGAAAGAAATTTTTTGGGTAAAGGCCAGAAAGTAAGTCTTTCTTTAAGTATGAGTTCTGAAAGAATCAGATACTCTCTTGATTTTTTTGATCCATATTTTCTGGACACCCGTTATTCACTTGGTTCTTCTATTTACGATTATAAGATAGAATATACAGACTTTACTAAAAAGAGTAGGGGAATAAGTATAAAAGTCGGTTACAATTTTTCTTTAAATCTGTCCGGATATGCAGGTTATAGATTTGATCATACAGATCTTGAGGATGTGGCTGAGGATGCTGCTCAGGTAATTAAAGACTCTAAAGACATTCATACTACAAGTGCAATACAGGCAGGAATAAAATATGATTCCAGAAATCAATTCTTTTTACCAACAGAGGGTTGGTATCACGCTTTAGACACTGAATATGCAGGTCTGGGAGGAGATAGTAATTACTTCAAAATTACCGGTACTCATCATGTATTTTTCCCTGTTTTTAGGACAACGGGACATATAAAATTAGGATATGGATACATTACTGAAGGCTCCGGGAAGAAAATTCCTGTATTTGAAAGATTTTATTTAGGTGGTATAGGATCTATAAGGGGATACAAATATGGAGATGTTTCTCCCAAGGACCCTGCTACAGGAGACAAAATAGGTGGTACACGGATGTTTTATACTCAAGTGGAAGATATTTTTCCCATTGCCAAAGCTATTAATTTTATGGGGGTTATTTTTTACGATATGGGAGAGGTTTGGGATAAGCCTTCAGGCTTTAAATGCTCAAATATTAAAAAGAGCATAGGAATAGGTATTAGATGGCTTTCTCCTCTTGGCCCTATAAGGATTGAATGGGGATATAATATTGATAAAAAATCCGGAGAGGATACAAGCAATTTGAATTTTATAATGGGAGGAGTATTTTAAAATTTTACTTGCAAAAATTGAAATTTAGATTATTATTAACTGGCCTACAAAATCTGGGAAAGGAGGAAAGCCGTGTCCAAGATATGTGAGATCTGTGGAAGAAGACCCTCTTCAGGTCATAAAGTTAGCCATTCCTGTAAAAGGTCTGGAAGGTGGTGGTATCCTAATATTCAGAGAATAAGAGTAAAACTTCCCAATGGTCAGGTAAAGAGAATGAGAGTTTGTACCAGGTGTATCAAAGCGGGAAAGGTGCAGAAAGCTGTAAGTTAATTCAGCCTCCTTTCTACTTTGAGCACATCTTGCACTCTTGTAATGTTGGAAATTACCTTATTAAGGTGTGCCCTATCAAAGACTTCTACATAGACTTCAAAATAGGCTTTATTTCCAGAAGTGCGTAAATGTGCCTTTAAAATGTTGCTTTCTGCCTCTGCTATAGCGGCAGTTATACTGGCAAGAAGTCCTTTTCTATCATGGGCTACAATGTATAAATGAGCCGGATAGGCCTTTCCATCAGGTTTTTCCCATTTGACTTCTATAAGTCTTTCCGGGTCAAAGTCCTTTAAATTGGGACAGTCTACACGATGGACAGAAATTCCTTTACCTCGTGTAATGTATCCTATAACTTCGTCTCCAGGAATTGGTTTGCAACATTGCGCAAGGTGAAAAAGAATGTCCTTTGTTCCATCTACACTTAAAATTTCTCCTGGTTTAGGAAGTTTTATTCTCTTTTTTTCTTCTTTCCCTTCATCTTTATAAGAAAAAGCCCCTGTAAGTTCAGAAAAAGTTTTTAAAACCTGCTTTGCTGTTATTTTGCTGCTTCCTATTTGATAAAAAAGCTCATCAAGGTCCTTTACTCCGAGCTTCTTGAGGAGCTCTGTAGTTTCTTTTGCTTTTAAAAAGGCATTAAAGGAAAATCCTACTTTTTTAAAGGCCTTATTTAAGATTTCTTTGCCCAGATTGATTAATTTTTCTTTTTCTTCCTTTTTAAACCAGCTTTTTATTCTGCTTCTTGCCCTTCCAGTTTTAACGATTTTTAACCAGTCTCTGCTGGGCTTTTGGGAAGGTGAAGTTTCAATTCGTACCACATCTCCGGTTTCAAGTTTGTAATCTAAAGGCACAAGTCTGTCATTTACAAAGGCCCTTACACAGTGATGGCCTATTTCTGTGTGAATGGTATAGGCAAAGTCAAGTGGGGTGGCTCCTACAGGAAGTACTATTACATCTCCCTTGGGGGTAAAGACATAAATTTCTTCCGGGAAAAGATCCAGCTTCAAAGACTCCAGAAACTCTCTTGGGTGCTTAAGTTCTTTTTGAAGCTCTATTAGCTTTTTTAACCATGCAAATTGCTTAAAATCCTTCCCTGAAAGACACTTTCCTTCTTTGTAAAGAAAATGGGCAGCAATTCCTTCATTTGCTATTTTATCCATATATTCTGTGCGAATCTGTATCTCAACCTTTTTTCCCTCTGGCCCAAGCACTGTGGTGTGAAGACTTTGGTACATATTTGGCTTGGGAAGGCTTATGTAGTCTTTAAAGCGTCCTGGGATAGGAGTCCATTTTGCATGAACAATCCCAAGTACTCTGTAACATTCTTCCACCGTGTTAACAATTATTCTAAAGCCAATGAGGTCATAAATTTGGTCAAGGTCATTAATAGTAAGTCCATATTTTTCAAGTTTTCTATAAACGCTGTAAAGATGTTTTACCCTTCCAAGGACTCTTCCTTTTATTCCGCTATTTTCAAGAAGCTCTTTTAAAATAGCTTTTACTTTTTCCACATATTCTTTTGCTGCCTCTACCCTTTTTGCAACTTCTGTCTTAAGCCGATTATATTCATGAGGATAAAGAAATTTAAAAGAAAGGTCCTCCAGTTCACTTTTTATCCAATCAATACCCAGACGGGCAGCAAGAGGAGCATATATTTCAAGAGTTTCTCTGGCAATTCTTTTTTGCTTGTGTTCTGGTTGATATTGAAGTGTGCGCATGTTGTGGAGTCTATCAGCCAGTTTCACCAGGATTACCCTTAAGTCTTTTGACATGGCAAGGATAATCTTGCGCAAGTTTTCAGCTTGCTTGGCGGTTTTATCACTGCTGCTCGGAAGATTTTTAAGTTTGGTTACTCCATCCACTATAAAGGCTACTTCTTCACCAAATTCTCGCTTTATATCTTCCAGAGAAACATCGGTATCCTCTACAGCATCGTGAAGAAGCCCAGCTGCAATAGTAGGGAGGTCAAGCTTCATTTGAGCAAGAATATAGGCTACTTCCAGGGGATGTGAAATATAAGGCTCACCAGACTTTCTAAACTGTCCCTCATGAAGTTTTTCTGCCCATTTATAGGCCTTTTCTACCAGAGAAGTATTGCATTCAGGAAGATAGCTATGTATCTGATCCAAGATCTTTTTAATAGTAATATTGCCCATGGATTGCTATTCCTCAGCCAAATCTAAAAGGCTGGCTTTAATATTTTCTTTACTAAGGCCGCATAATTCTCTTAATGTTTTTAAGTCACCATGTTCAATAAATTTATCGGGAAGGGCAATTTTTTTGAATTTTACAGTAGGAAGGCGGTCTATAAGAAGTTCAGCTATAGCAGAAGAAAGCCCTCCTATGCAGGTGTTTTCTTCTATAACCAAGACCTTTCCTGTTTTCTTTGCAGAGGAAAGTATAGTTTCCTCATCCAATGGCTTTATAAATCTTACATCAATTATTTCAACGCTTATTCCTTCTTTTTCCAGGCTATTTGCTGTTTCAAGTGCGGTGTAAAGACAGGGCCCTGCTCCAAAAACTGAGATGTCTGTGCCAGCTTTTAACAATTCTGCTTTACCCAGAGGAATTTTTTTTAGCTCCCAATCAAGGCTTACTCCTTCTCCATATCCACGGGGATACCTGATTGCTGTGGGATGGGGATACTCAAGAGCACTATATAGCATGTGTTGTAGCTGATTTTCATCCCTTGGTACCATTACTACAAAGCCTGGAATTAACCTTAAATACGAAAGATCAAATGCCCCGTGATGGGTTGGGCCATCTTCTCCTACAAGCCCTGCCCTGTCTATGGCAAAGATTACCTTTGCCTGATTAAGAGCAACATCGTGAATTAACTGGTCAAAAGCCCTCTGGAGAAAGGTGGAATAAATGGCGCAGACTGGTAGCATTCCCTGCAGGGCAAGGCCAGCAGCAAAGGTCACCGCATGCTGTTCACATATTCCCACATCAAAAAATCTTTCAGGGAATCTTTCAGCAAACTCTTTTAAACCTGTACCTGTTTTCATGGCTGCAGTAATAGCCACGAGCCTGGGTTCAATTTCTGCCAGTCTTATAATTGTGCGTCCGAAAATTTCTGTATAGGTAGGAGGCATATTGGCTTTTTTTATAATCTTGCCTGTCTTTAAATCAAAAGGCCCAACTCCGTGAAATGTCTCGGGATCTTTTTCAGCAGGTGGATACCCTTTTCCTTTCCTGGTAATAACATGAAAAATAATAGGCCCTTTCATTTTTTTTAGGTTTTTTAAAATATCAACAAGAAGTTCTATGTCATGCCCATCTACAGGACCTACATATTCAAAATTGAGGGCTGTAAAGAGTGCTCCTGGAGTAATAGCAATTTTTAAAAGATCTTCTCCCTTTTTTAAAAGGGTGAGAATACCTTCTCCTCCAGGGAATTTGTGGGCAATTTTTTCCATTTCTTTCTTTATAAACCGGGTAAGATTACCGGTAAGTCTTTTAGAAACAAAAGAAGATAAAGCGCCAACATTTGAAGAAATGGACATCTCATTGTCATTAAGAATAATAAGTAGGTCTTCTTTCTGGAATCCTGCGTTGTTCAGGCCTTCAAAAGCAAGCCCTGCTGTGATAGAGCCATCTCCTATTATCACAACCACCTTTCTGTTTTTTTCTTTTTTTAGTCTCAAAGCAGTTGCCATTCCAAGGCCTGCGGAAATAGAGGTGCTACTGTGACCGGTGTCCAGAAAGTCGTGAGGGCTTTCTTCCCTTTTGGGGAAGCCAGAAATTCCTTTCCACTTTCTTAAAGTTGGGAACACCTCCCTTCTTCCTGTGATAATTTTGTGAGTGTAACACTGGTGGCCTACATCCCAGATAATTATGTCTTTCGGAGAATCAAAAACATAATGAAGGGCAAGGGTAAGCTCAACAGTGCCAAGATTAGGGGCAAGGTGGCCACCATTTTGAGAAACCACTTCCAAAATGTATTCCCTTATTTCTTTGGCAAGGGATTGGAGCTGAGAAAATTTTAATTTTTTAATGTCTTCAGGAGAGTTGATTTTGGAGAGAAATTTTTTCATACTTTCACCCCATTAGAAGGCTCTTTCTAATAAAAAGTAAGCAAGTTCTTTCAAAAATTTCCCCTTTTCGCCAAGAGGCTTTAATGATGATACTGCTTGCTCTGTATATTTTCTGGCAAGCTCTTTTGATTCTGGAAGCCCTACCAGTGCAGGGTAGGTAAGCTTTTCTTTTTTTATATCTGAATGGACTTTCTTTCCAAGCTTTTTTTCATCTCCTGTAATATCAAGTATGTCATCTATAACTTGAAAGGCAAGCCCTAAGTATTTTCCATACTTTGACAGGGTTTGTATTTGCCTTTTGTTGCCTCCTGCAAGAATTGCTCCACATACAACTGAGGCCTCAATAAGTCTCACAGTTTTGTGAAGGTGAATCCACTTGAGGACTCTGATTCCTCCTTTTTTCCCTTCCATTAAAAGATCAGCCATCTGGCCACCCACCATACCCTCAAAACCTACAGCTCTGGCAATAGTTCTAATAGCTTTGATTAGTCTGGAGGGAGTGGTATTTTTTACTTGTAGCGGATGGGTAAAAAGTTCAAAGGCAAGGGCTTGGAGTCCGTCTCCTGCAAGCACAGCTGTGGCTTCATCAAAGGCTTTATGGCAGGAAGGTTTCCCCCTTCTTAAGTCATCGTCATCCATACAGGGAAGATCGTCATGGATAAGAGAATAGGTATGAAGGCACTCAATTCCTGCAGCAAAAAATGCTACCTGTTCTTTCTTTCCCCCAACTGCTTCACAACCTGCAAAACAAAGGGCAGGCCTCAGTCTTTTTCCCCCTGCAAAAAGGCTGTATTTTGCTGCTTCAACCACTCTTTTCCCATATTCTCCATCTGGAAGATAATCTTTTAAAACTTTCTCTATTTCTTCTGCTGCAATATTTAAATACTCAATTACTCTCATCCAGGGGCTCCAATTTAAAACCTTCTCCTTCTTTGAGAATTATTTCAACCCTTTCTCTGGCCTGATTTAACATTTTTTCACACAATTTTATTAAGTATATGCCTTCTTCATATAATTTTAATGCTTCTTCCAGACTTGACTCTCCATTTTCTAATTTTTTTACGATTTCTTCAATTCTTTTTAAAGCCTCTTCAAATTTAATATCTTCAGGCTTTATCTCCATTCTTTACCTCCAGCACTTTTACCAGAAGTCTTCCTCTGGCAAGCAATATTTCAAGCTTTTCTCCGGGAGATACCTCTTTTGATGCTTTCACGATGGCTCCGGTCCTAACATTTCTTACTATACTATACCCCCTTTCCAGAACATTTAAAGGTGATAATGAAAAGAGGAGTGTTTTAAGATGGATAAGCCTCTTCCTTTCAAGTTCAAGCTTTTTTTGCAGGGTATATCCCAATTTTTCCTTCCAGAACTCAATTTTTTGTAAAATACTTTTCAATTTTGCTTCAGGACTACAACTATTCAGTTTTTCTTTGAGCTTCCTCAAATTTTTTTCTTCAAATAAAAGCCGATCTTTTATGGCCATTTGTAATTGATAGTTCAGTTTTTTGAGAAGTGTCTCAAGCTTTTGAAGTTTTTTATAAGGGCTATTTTGTTCAAGATTAAGTTTGTACTCAAAAAGCCTTCCTTCTTTCTCTGAGATTTTTAAACTTACCAATTTAACGAGTTTTTTAGAAAGTGCCTCAAGTCTTTCTTTAACAAGGGAGGCATCTGGAAATACTTCTTGAGCTGCTGCAGTGGGGGTAGGGCACCTTTTATCTGCAATGAGATCACATAGGGTAACATCTATTTCGTGACCTACTGCAGAAACTACAGGAATTTTTGAATCTTTTATACCAAGGATAATGTCTTCAGTATAAAACGGAGCAAGGTCTTCAATAGAGCCACCACCCCTTGTAATAACAATTACTTCCACATCCTGAAAATAAAGATTTATGTCTCTTATTGCCCTTACAATTTCTTTTTCTGCACCTTCTCCTTGAACTCTTACGGGATATACGAGAATATGGGTCTTCCACCGGGAAAGCCCCACTTTAAGGAAGTCTTTAAGGGCTGCCCCGAAAAGAGAAGTAATTACAGCTACTTTTCTGGGATAAAGGGGAATTGCCTTTTTTCTTTCTCTGGCAAAAAGGGCTGCATATTTCTTTATCAAAATTTCCTTTTTTAGCATTATAAGACCTTTTCCTATGGGAGAAAGTCTTTTTACTATAAAAGAACATTCTCCACTTCTTCCATAAAAACTTAAAGTCCCAAAGGCAAGGACTTTTATCCCATTTTTTAAGAAAGTTTTTGTTTCTTCAGAAAGGTGATTTTTAAAGATTACACATTTCAAACTCGCCTCTTCTTCTACCAGATTAAAATAAATGTGTCCTGTTTGACTCTGTTTGAGATTGCTGATTTCACCCTCAATCCAGATGTGAGAAAAGTTTCTTTCCAGGAGGTCTTTTAAATTGGCTGTAACTTCTTTTACAGTGTAGTAAATCTTATTGTTTATCACTTTGGAAAATATTTTAAACCTCTTTAAAATTTTTACAAGGATATTAAAATAAACCAAATGCGTTGTCCCAAGTGTAAGGCAGAAGATACAAAAGTAATTGACTCAAGAATTATTGAAGATGGTTTTGCTATAAGAAGAAGGAGGGAGTGCTCTTCCTGCGGTTACAGATTTACTACTTATGAAAGAGTGGATATGGATTTTGTGATTCTGAAAAAAGATGGAAGGAGAGAGGCTTATAGCAGAGAAAAACTGCTTGCCGGTATAAGAAAGGCCTGTCATAAAAGGCCCATCAGCGAGGATACCATAAGAAAATTTATTTCTTCTCTTGAGCTTGAACTTATTCAAAAAGGAGAGAGGGAGATTCCATCTTCCTATATTGGAGAAAAAGTAATGGAAGCCTTAAAAAGGTGGGATAAAGTGGCTTATATAAGATTTGCTTCGGTATATAAAGAATTTAAGGATGTTTCAGAGTTTATTACTCAAATAAAGGCATTGGGAGAGAGGAAGGATGGTGGGTCTTGATCCTCAGGAGAGATTGGTTTTTCCTCTTGATGTGGCAGGTGTGAAAGAGGCTGTTTCCTGGGTGCAAAAGCTCTCACCTTTCGTAGGTGTGTTTAAAATTGGTCTGGAGCTTTTTGTGGCTTCGGGCCCCAAGGTGGTGGAAAGGGTGAGAAAGGCAGGAGCAAAAAAAATTTTTCTTGATCTTAAGTTTTGTGACATACCCAATACTGTGGCTGGCGCTGTGAGATCCGCCTCTGAGCTTGGAGTGGACTGGATTACAGTACATACCCTTTCAGGTGAGGGTGCTTTAAAAAAAGCAGTTGAAAATGCTTATAATAATTTGAAAATAGTAGCAGTGACCATTCTTACTTCTCTTGATAGGGCAGATCTTATGCAGCTCGGTTTTTATGGGGAACTGGCAAGGGATCCCAGAGAGCTTGCTTTCAGACTGGGAAGCCTTGCGGTAAACAGTGGATGTGATGGCATTGTATGCTCTGCCAGGGAAGTTGCCAGAATAAAAGAGGCTTTCCCTCAGGTATTTACTGTTGTCCCTGGTATAAGGCTTGAAGAAAACGATAAAAAAAGGGATGATCAACTTCGTACAGCAACCCCTTATGAAGCTATCCTTTCTGGAGCAGATTATTTGGTTGTTGGAAGGCCTGTAAGGGAAGCAGAAAATCCTGAAGCAGTTTGTCAGGAAATTTTAAATCAGGTTGAGGCAGCTTTAAAAGAGCGTAATAAAGAATCACAATGATTGTTCGTCATACGGTTGACCTTCCTCTTCATACTGGCAGGTGTCCAAAGTGGCTTTTTGACAGAATGGTGCGTCTTAGCAGGGCAATTTTACTTTTTATTTACGAAGAATTTGGTGAGGATGAACTCATTAAAAGGGTATGTGATCCATGGTGGTTTCAGGCTCTTGGTTGTCTTTTGGGGTTTGACTGGCATTCTTCAGGCCTTACCACCACGGTGGGAGCAGCTATTAAAGAAGCTCTTAAACCTTATTTTCAGGAGATAGGCTTTTTTGTCTGCGGAGGAAAGGCAAAAACTGCCCTTAAGACGCCGCAGGAAATACTCCATTGGGGAGATAAAGCAGGTCTGACAAATGATTGTCAGAGATTTGTAAATTTTAGCAGGCTTGTGGCAAGGATTGACAATAATGCCATTCAGGATGGATTTCAAATCTATTTTCATCTTTTTGTGTTTACTAAGAAAGGCAATTGGGGTGTTATTCAGCAGGGAATGGAGGGGAATCTGGGTTATGCCAGGAGATATCACTGGCAATCTTTTGAGATAAAAAATTTTTGCGAAGATCCCCATAAAGCCATAATTTCAGCCTTAAGAAAACAGGAAGTTTTAAATCTGGTTGCCAGGAAAAGCAAAGCAACTCAAACTGCAATGCTTAATTTATTAAAAGAAGATCTTCCTATAGTATTAAAAGAAGTCAAAATGGCAGGAAGTTTATTTTTTAAGCCTTCCCATTCTCTTACGGAAAAGGATATCTCTCCCAAGGTTCTTAGAAAAATCTGGGAAAGTACTTATGAGAATCCTCCCCAGGAATTTAAAGACCTGCTTCTTACTCCTGGGCTTGGTGCCAGGGCTTTGAGAGCTCTTGCCCTTACAGCAGAGCTTATTTATGATGTAAAGGCCTGTAGAGAAGATCCTGTCTGTTATGCTTATGCCCATGGGGGTAAAGATGGTCATCCATATAAGGTAAATTTAAAAGTTTACGAACATACAATCAATGAGCTGGAGGACATGTTAAGGCGACTCAAGATTTCTCAGAGGGATAGGATAACTCTTTTTAAAAGATTGCCCAGGCTTTACAGTAATTCTAAAAAAATTGAAAAATTTTAAAAGAAATCCATTTTTAAACTGAAAAGAAGGGGCAGACAGGCTTATTTTTTTTAAAATAAATGTTGACTTTTTTCAAAGTCGTTATATAAAATTTTAAAAACTTTTAGTGAGGACCATGTTGTCTGGGGAGTTGCGAGAGTATTTAGAAAGTAAGAAGTCAGGTATATATAAAGAATGGTTAGAGAGGTTTTGGAGGTCTTTTGGAAAAGAGAGTGAGAAATTTTTTAAGCGAGAGGTAGATCGTTTTCAGAATCCCTTTGGTTATAGGGTGGAGGAGACTTTTCAGGGATTGATTGATGTGATTTTTGGTGATTTTGATTGGGAAAAGGCAAATTATTTTCTTGATAGGTTGGTTCAACTAAGGGCTATTCAGGAAACAGAGCCTTCAAAGGCCCTTCATCTTTTCTTTCTTTTGAAAGAGATTATTAGAGAAGATTTTGGAGAAGATTTTATTGAGAAATTTGGTATTTTTGAATACCTCAGGCTTGAAGACAAAATAGATATTCTCCTTCTTAAAGCGATGGATTATTTTTTGAGTTATAGGGAGAGGCTTTATCAGATAAGATATGATGAGTGGAAGCGCAATAGATTTTTATTATTGAAAAAGGCAGGTATAATTTATGATCCTGTAGAAGGTAGTCCAATTCCTGTAGAGAGGGAGAAAATAGCAGGAGGAAAAAATTAAAAATAAATAATAGAGGGAGAGGCTTATGAATGTAGGAGTAAGCTTGCTTGCGGTAATTGCATTAATTCTTATACCGTGGATAGGGGTTTCAGCCCTGGGTTTGGACAGTTTTTTTGGTATAGTAATTCCTTATTTAGCTTTTTTTGTGTTTTTTATAGGTTTAATTTATAGAATAGTGCAATGGGCTCGGGTTCCTCAGCCATTTAAAATTCCCAGTGTATGTGGCCAGGAAAAAAGTCTTCCCTGGATTAAGTACAGCAGGCTTGAGTCTCCTGCAAACACCTGGGAAGTTGTGCTGAGGATGTTTTTTGAAGTTGTGTTTTTTAGGAGTCTCTTTAGAAATTTGAGGGCAGATCTTCAGGGAAGGCGGCTTATTTATGGTTCTGCTAAATGGCTCTGGTTTGGAGCTATTCTCTTTCACTGGGGATTTTTTATTGTCCTTATAAGGCATTTGAGACTATTTCTTTATCATGTTCCTTCTATTCTAAATTATATTGATTATGTGGATAGCTTTTTCCAGATAGGTTTTCCTCCTATTTATATCACAGATCTTATGATTCTTGGCGGTCTTCTTTTCCTTCTTTTAAGAAGGCTGGTAGATGCCAAAGTTTCTTACATTTCTCATGCTTCTGATTATTTCCCACTGTTTTTGATTTTAGGAATAGTGATTTCAGGGATATTGATGAGGCATGTTTATAAAGTAGATGTGTATGGTGTAAAGGAACTTGCTATAGGCCTTGCGACTTTACATCCAGCTATGCCTAAGGATGCCCACATTGGTACTATATTTTTTGTACATCTCTTTTTGGTTTGCACTCTTGCGGCTTATTTTCCGTTTAGTAAACTTGTGCACATGGTGGGAGTCTTCTTTTCTCCTACCAGGAACCTGCCCAATGATAACCGTATGAGAAGGTATGTAAATCCTTGGGATTACCCTGTAAAGTATCATACTTTCTGTGAATGGCAGGAGCACTTTAAAGAACAACTTCAGCAGGCTGGTTTTGAATTAGATGAAGAGTGGTGTAAGGGTCAGAATGTAGCAAAAGAAAATAAAGCAGCTTAAAGAATTTTAAGGGGAGGGATAGGTATGGCACTTCCAAAACCAGACGAGCTTTTACAGGATGTGAACCTGCACAAGGCTCCAGAAAAACACTGGATGGATATAAAGCCAGAGTTTAAGAGAGGGACTTATTGTTATGCAGTAGAGCCGCAGGTAATGGAAGATTTAGGGCTTCCTCACATGGGCCAATGGCAACCCCATGATGAAAAATGGCCCCTTCCTCCTGACTGGAAGGAGCGCACTTTAAATGCCTTAAGAGATAGGCTCAATCGTTTTCGTTCTTTTAAACTTTTTATGGACATTTGTGTAAGGTGTGGAGCCTGTGCAGACAAGTGTCACTTTTTCTTAGGGAGTGGAGATCCCAAGAATATGCCTGTTTTAAGAGGAGAGCTTGTAAGGTCGGTTATTAAAGGAGAATTTTCTCCTCTGGGTAAACTTTTTGGGAGACTTGCCGGAGCAAGGGAGCTTACTGAAGATATAATAAAAGAATGGTTTTATTATTTTTATCAATGTACAGAATGTAGAAGGTGTTCAGTTTTTTGTCCTTATGGCATAGACACTGCAGAAATTACTATTGTGATGAGAGAAGTCCTTCACGAGCTTGGTATTGCTATAGACTGGGCGATGAAGCCGGTTAGATTCTGTCATATCGTGGGTAACCACATTGGAATTCAGCCTCACACTTTGAAGGAAATTATAGAATATTTAGTGATGGACATTGAAGAAATCACCGGTGTAAAAATAGAAGTTCCCATTAATAAGAAAGGAGCTGAGGTGCTTTTTGTTCCTCCTTCTGGAGACTACTTTGCAGACCCGGGGATTTATAATTTTATGGGTTATCTTATTCTTTTTCATCACATTGGATTGGATTATACTATAAGCACCTATGCTTCGGAGTCTGGAAACTTTGGATTTTTCAATAAACTTGAGCTTGCAAAGAAACTTCATGCAAAGATTTATGAAGAGGCACGGCGTCTTAAAGTTAAATGGATTCTTGGTGGTGAATGTGGACACATGTGGAGGGTATGGCATCAATATCATAACACCTGGTATGGTCCTGTGGATTTCCTTGAAGTGCCCAAGTCCCCTATTACTGGAACAGTTTTTGAAAATGCTAAAGATAATAAGATTGTCCATATATGTGAATTTACAGCAGATCTTATTGCTCACAATAAGCTTAAACTTGATCCTTCAAGGAATGACCATGTTGTGGTAACTTTCCATGACTCCTGCAATCCTTCCCGTGCTATGGGAATTCTTGAAGAGCCAAGATTTATTCTTAAAAATGTTTGCAATAATTTTGTTGAAATGCCAGAAAATACCATTAGAGAAAAGACATTCTGCTGCGGAAGTGGATCAGGTCTTAATGCAGATGAATATATGGAAATGAGGATGAGGGGAGGTTTTCCGAGGGCTAATGCTGTAGAATATGTAAGAAAAAAGTACGGAGTAAATCATCTTGCCTGTATTTGTGCTATTGATAGGGCGGTCTTTCCTGCCCTTATGGACTACTGGGTTCCTGGGGTGGATGTATGTGGTGTGCATGAGCTTGTGGGTAATGCAATTGTACTTGATGGTGAAAAAGAAAGGACTATGGATTTAAGATATCGTCCATTAAAAGGTAAAGAAGGCAAAGAAGGAGAGGGGGTATAAGCCATGTACAACAGTGACAAAGTGATTCCAGGAATTATTATTTTTATCATCTTTTTTACAATTCCCATGTGGTTAAATTTGGGAGGAGCAAAAGCTATTCCACGACCGGAGCTTCCCAAGGAAGAAAAAAATTGTGTAGAGTCCAAGGAATACATGAGGGCTTATCATATGAAACTCCTTCTTAAGTGGAGGAATATGGCTATAAGAGAAGGAAAGAGAACATTTGTTGGAGCGGATGGAAAGACATATCTTATCAGCCTTCAGAACACATGTATGAAGTGTCATAAAAGTAATGAAAAGTTTTGTGACAGGTGCCACAAATTTGTAGCAACTCATCCAGATTGTTGGCACTGTCACATAGCCCCTGAGGAAGTGGCAAAACTGAGGAGGTGGCAAAATGGCAATAGATAGAAGAAAATTTTTAAAAATTGCTGGCCTTTCTTTTTTGTTTGGTACAGGTGTTTTCTCCTTAGAAGAGTTCGTGCTATGTAGGGGTGATGAAGTCCTTGCTCAGGTAGTGGGAGAAGGGAAAAAAGGTAAAGTTCGCTGGGCAATGGCAATTGATACAAGACGTCTTACAGAAGAGGATTGCAAAAGGATAATAGAGGCCTGTCACCGAGCCCATAATGTTCCTGATATTCCCGAGCCCACCAAGGCTGTAAGGTGGATCTGGGAAGATACTTTTGAGCATGCCTTTCCTGAGCTTGCAGAGGAAGATCCTTCTGAGGAGTTAAGAAATAGAAAATATCTTCTTTTATGTAACCACTGTGAAAATCCTGTCTGTGTAAGAGTATGTCCTGTTCAGGCAACTTTTCAGAGGCCTGATGGAATAGTTGTACAGGACTATCATAGATGTATAGGATGTAAATTTTGTATGACAGCCTGTCCTTATGGCTCTCGTAGTTATAATTTCTTCCATCCTAAGGAATACTTAAAGCATGTAAATCCTGAGTACCCTGCAAGGACTATGGGAGTAGTTGAAAAGTGTATTTTCTGCTATGAAAGGCTTGACCAAGGGAAACTGCCTTATTGTGTAGAAGCAGCTAAAGGAAAAATATATTTTGGTAATATTTACGATCCAGAGGCTGAAATAACGAGGGTTATTAAAGAAAATCTTGTGCTGGTAAGGAAGCCACAACTTGGAACTAAACCAATGGTATTTTACATTGTGTAAGGAGGGCTTGAGATGTTAGAATATGCATTGAAAGGAAGGCCGAAATATTGGATCTGGATTTTGTGTTTGCTTGTTATTATAGCCATAGGATTTTACTACTGGGTTTTAGAGCACAAACTTGGTACAGGTGTGGTTTGTGGTTTACATAAAGATTTGACTTGGGGTTTCCATATTGGACAGCTTGCCTTTTTTGTTGGTGCTGCAGCATCTGCTGTTATGATAGTGCTTCCTTACTATTTACACAATTGTAAGGAATTTGGCAGACTTACGGTTCTTGCTGAATTTTTTGCAGTGGGAATGGTTGTAGTTTCTATGCTTTCTGTATTTGTGATTATGGGGCAACCTCAAAGAGTGTTTAATGTTCTTCTTTATCCTACGCCACATTCTATTATCTTTTATGACCTGATAGTGCTTTCTACTTATCTATTTTTAAATCTTCTCTGTGGATGGACAGTTCTTCATGCGGAATATAAAGAGACTAAATATCCTTCCTGGCTTAAGCCTTTTATTTACTGGGCTATTCTCTGGGGACCTTCCATTCATATGGTAACAGCCTTTCTTATTCAGGGTTTACCTGGAAGAGGTTTCTGGCTTACAGCTATTATGGCTCCGAGATTTTTAGCCTCTGCTTTTTCTGCAGGACCTGCTCTTCTTTTAGTCCTTGCCCTTCTTTTAAAGAAGCTTACAGGGTTTGATATTGGTAAAAAAGCTGTTGATACCCTTTCAAAGATAATTACTTATGCTTTTATTATAAATCTTTTATTTATATGCTTTGAGCTTTTTACAGCTTTCTATAGTGGAATCCCTGAGCATACAGAACCTTTTATTTATCTTTTCTCTGGACTTCAGGGGCATTCTGAATGGGTAGGTTTTGCCTGGGCTTCTGTGATTCTTGCTTTAATAGGTTTAACCTTACTTGTGATTCCCCAGACCCGTAAAAATGAGACAACCCTTGTTCTTGCATGTATTGCTGTGGTACTTTCTGTATGGATAGACAAAGGGCTTCTCTTAATGATAGGTGGTTTTACTCCCAATCCTCAGGGTGTAGTGGTTCCTTACAAGCCAACTTTTGGCGAGGTTATGATTGGTGTGGCTGTTTGGGCTATTGGTTTTCTGATTGTAACTATTCTCTGGAAAATAGCAGTATCTGTTTATCAATCTAAAAATCTTGTAGTTAAAATGAAAGGAAACTAAGAAAAATTGAGCCTGGTTTCAGGAGGAGGTTTTCCCTCCTCCTGAAAAACATTTAGCAAATCTTTTCAGTAAAATTTTAAGATAAATTATGATAACTTTTTCCATTCCCCGTCTTTTTATTGCCTCTCATAAGGGAGGGGCTGGAAAGACTCTTTTTACTCTTGGAATTCTTCATTATCTTAAAACCCGTGGGTATACAGTTACTTGTTTTAAAAAAGGACCGGATTATATAGATGCTGGCTGGTTAAGAAAGGTTTCTGGTAGATCCTGTCGTAATCTGGACATGTTTCTTTTTGATGAAGCTCATAATCTTTTTTCTTTTTATCAGGGAGCAAAGGACTGTGATATTGCTGTAATTGAAGGGAATAGAGGACTTTTTGACGGAATGGATTTTAAGGGAAGCTGTAGTTCTTCTCGTCTGGCCTATCTTTTAAAGGCCCCTATTATTTTGGTTCTTGACTGTACGAAGGTTACAAGGAGTTTAGCAGCTTTAGTAAAGGGTTTTTTAGAATTTGAAGAAGGTCTGGATATAAGAGGGGTGATTTTAAACAAAATAGCAAGAGAAAGACATGCCAATGTAATAAGGAATTCTATTGAATATTATACAGGGGTCCCTGTACTTGGAGTTATTTATAAACTTAAAACCTCTCCTAAGGAAAGGCACCTTGGGCTTATTACTTCTTTAGAATACGAAGAGAATTCTTTTTTACAGGAACTTTTAGAGATGGTTCAAGAAAATTGTGATTGGGAACGCATTTTAAAAGTAGCAAGAAGTGCTCCTCAACTTTATATTCCAGAAATTGGCCAGAAAGATGATGGTGTTTTTAAAGAAATAAAGGTGGCAGTTTTTAGAGATCCCTCTTTTCAATTTTATTATCCAGAAAATCTGGACGAACTTGTCAGGCTTGGTGCGGAGCTTGTGTATATAAATGCTATGGAAGATTCTTTCCCAGAAGTTGATTGTGTGTATTTAGGAGGTGGATTTCCAGAATTACAGGCAGAAAAATTGGCAGCAAATGAAAAGATAATGAGGGCGCTTAAAGAGGCCGCAGAAGAAGGAATGCCAATATATGCGGAGTGTGGAGGATTTATGTATCTTGGTAAAGAAATAGAATGGAAAGGCAAAAGTTATCCTATGTGTGGTGTTTTACCCTTTAAATTTGTGGTGGATAAGAAACCGCAGGGGCATGGCTATGTTATTGCAAAAGTCGTGGAGGAGAATCCTTATTTTGATTTGAATCAAACTCTCAAAGGCCATGAATTTCATTATTCTAAAGCACAACCAATTGACAAAAATAATTTTTTGAAGTATATATATCAAATAGAGAAAGGTTTTGGGATAGATGGCAAATATGACGGTGTACTTTATAAAAATGTTTTAGCTGGATACTTACACATACATGCTTATAGTGTAAAAAACTGGGCTGAGAATTTTTTGAAACGTGCTAAAGAATTTAAAAATAAATCCTAAAGGAGGTGTAAGATGTTTGAAATTACTGTAAACTATGACACCTGTGAAGCTTGTGGGACCTGCATTGATTCCTGTCCTGCCCAGGTTTATGACAAAGGCGAGGACGATAAGCCTGTTGTAGCAAGGCCTGAAGATTGTCTTGGTTGTATGACCTGTGTGGAAGTTTGTCCTACTGGGTCTATTACTGTAAACGAGGTGTAGGTAATATTCTTAGGGGCCTTTTGGCCCCTTTTTAAACTTTTCTTTCAATTTTTTAGCCACTATCTCAGGAACCAGGTCTTCTATATTTCCTCCTAATCTGGCAGCTTCTTTTACTATAGACGAGCTTAAAAATATCCACTTTAAACTCGGCATAAGAAAAATAGTATCAATACTATTAGAAAGCTTTCTATTCATAAGAGCAAGCTGCATTTCATACTCAAAATCTGATACTGCCCTTAAGCCTCTTATAATTACACAGGCTCCTTTTTGCCTGGCAAAATCTACCAATAATCCGTGAAATGCTTCAATTTCTACTTTTTCAGGGTAAGGCAAGGTTTTAGTAGCTTCTTTAGCCAGTAAAACTCGTTCTTCTATGTTAAAAAGTGGTTTTTTATTGGGGTTTTCTCCAATAGCCACAATGACTTTATCAAAAAGTCTGGCGGCTCTTTTTATGATATCAAGGTGTCCATTGGTAATGGGATCAAAGGTACCCGGATATATTGCAATTTTCATTTTTTTTGCTCCAGAGGAATAAACATAAATTTAAATACTGAATTGCCCTCAATTTTCCCAAACCCAAGGAGGCCTTCTAAAAATTCCACATAATTAGTCTCTGGTCCTTTGACCCTTCTGATGAGAAAAGCAAGTTCATCTATCCTTTCATTTTCCACTCTTTCACTTCTATACAGGCCCCAAAAAAGTTTTGTTTCGGAGATTTTGTTCTGATTTTTTTGATGAATTAAGGTTAATAGAGGTAGATAATTATATTCTATACCCTTATTTCTGAATGGAAATAAGGCAGGTGCATAAAATTCATTTGTCTTTCTGTCATAATGTTCAAAGCTATACCCTAAAGGCCAAATCCTTGCTTCTCTTAAAAGAGGTTTATTATTTTGCGAAATCTTAACCAATTTTGAGAGTACAAGGAATCTATCATCTTTCTTGAAGTAAAGGATGCTTTTTCTCTGAATCCTCAACTCATTGTGAAAATAAAAAGGCCATATAAGAAAGGAACTCTTTTCTTCAGTAGAAGTTTTCCATCCAAAAAAAGGCCAGAGGCGTGAGCCTTTTACATTCTCACCTTCAATTTTTCTGTAAAAAGGCCACGGAAAATCAATCTGATAATATTTTCTTTTTTTTCCTTTAACTTGTTGATAAAAAGGCCATAAAAGGATTAATCTTGTATAAACTGGATTATCTTCCTTTGCATAAAAAGGAAAACTAATAATTGTTTTGCTTTTGAAATCTGGATCTTTGTCTTCTTTTTTTATATAAAAAGGCCATAGAGTAAAACTTCTTTCTGTATTTGCTTCTTGAAATTTCCCAAAAATGGGCCAAATTTTGGCGCCTTTATACCTATCTGGATACTGTTTAGAGGTAATAATTCTAATAAATGGCCAGAAATAACTGGTAGCTTTATAGTTTTCGTATTTTACTCTGGTATAAACAGGCCAGAGCACAAACATAATTTCTTTTTTTCCAAAAAAGTTTTTAAGAGTTCCATAAATAGGAAAAATTCCACCAAAAGTATTATTATTGTTATCTTTTCCTGCAAAGAAAGGGAAAATTTCTATAAAATTTTGATTTTTATTATATAAAGTGTTATTTTCACCCCAGGTTTTTTTTATTAATGGAATAAATTTGAAGGAGGTTCGTTCTTTATTTTGACTATAAATTCCCAGTGGGGAAATAAAGTATACTTTTTTTTCGTACGGAGTGTCTACTGTGGTAAAGAGAGGTCTTAATGAAAATATTTGGGAATGGGAGTTGTTTTCTTTATAAATAAAAGGGCCAAGTAGTTCTATAGATCTTTTTTTAGAAATTTTGTTGTAAGAATAGACAAAAAAAGGCCATAGATTGAAATTTTTAAAATAAAGATCTTCGTAAGCCTGTGCAGAAATGGGAAAATATATTATGAAGAAAGAGATTATTACAAAAAGAAATTTATCCCAACACCTTTTTGTCATACTTAAATTAAGTTTTCGGCAATTTTCCCACGAAGATAAATTATAGCATCAATTTGTTTGAAGTCAAATAATCTCAAATCTTTTTGGTAATGGACTTTTTTATTGTAAGAAATATTCTGCAGTTTTATTAGAACAATCTTCTTGCTTTTTTTTTAAAATTTTGTTAATATACCTTTTAATGTTTAAAAGATTATTATCTTTCATTAAGAAAGAAAAGTTTCTTGCTGTAGACTTTGGTAGTTACTCTCTTAAACTGGCAGAATTTCAAATCCTAAATGATGAGCCTGTATTGACTGGTTTTGTTCAGGCACGTACCTATGAAAATGTTCTTATAAATGGGATAATCAATGACGAAAAACTATTAAAAACCAATTTTCAGAATTTAATTTCTAATATTTCAAGCCCTTCAAAAAAAATTTATCTGGCTTTGCCTTATGAATTGGTAATTATAGGGAGTTTTACAACCCATGCAGAAATGTTAGAAAAAAAGAAAATAAAAGAAATGATAGATGAAGAAATTCCTTATAAAATTGATGATGTTTATTATAGCTATTACATTTTGCCTGTGCGAGAAGAGTATGAGGTTTATTATTTAGTAGCTAAAAAAAATGTGATAGACAAATATATAAAATTTTTTGATAGCTTACATTATAAAGTAATTAATATTGATGTGGATTTCGTTAGTCTTCATAATCTTGCAGAGCATTTGTATGGAGACGGTCCGAGGCTTATTATAGATTGGGGTTTTAGTAAGATCAAATTGTTTTTTTCTAATAAAAGTACTCCAGTTTATGCAAGGGAACTTTTTTTGTTAGGCTTGAAAACATTTAAAGATAAGTTGAAAGATAAACTTCATATTTCTTCAGAGGAGGCAGAAAAGATTATGGTAGATCCTTTGTCTACAGATAGAAGGGATAAAGTAAAAGAAATTTTTAGAGAGTATCTGGAAGAAGTTTTCACTGAGTTTGAGTACGGATTTGATATAGCTTCTCGGAAATATAATTTAGAAATATCTGATATATTTCTGGTAGGAGGTGGGGCAAGAATCTGTGGAATTAAAGAATTAATTGCTCAAAGATTTAATAAAGAGGTTAAATTTTTTGACATTAGTAAAAAAGTTAAAATTGCTGAAAATATTAGCCCAGAATATTTGCAAGTCATAAATACTCAAGGAGCAATAACTATAGGCATAGGTATAAAGGAATTTATATGATAATAAAGTTTAATTTAGTCCCCGTTTCTGAAAAAATTGAAGAAGAAAAAAAATTAGGTTTTAGAAGTATTGGGTATTTGGGTTTTTTGTTCCTGCTATTAGCTGTAGTCACGGTGATTATTATTGGTAGCGGACTCTGGCTTACTCATAAAGAGCGGAAATACCAAAGAATCAAAAAAATGAAACTGGCAGAATTAGAAAAATATAAAAAAATAGCCAGAAAAGTAAAATTGCTTGAAAAGCAAAATGAAGAAATAAAACAAAAGATTAAGACTATTGTGTCTTTAAAGAAAAAACAGGGCAGATTTTTAAAAGTGTACGATGTTTTGGTTAGTTCTATAGGTAATAATAAAATTTTATTTAAAAATTTGAGCATAAGAGAAGGTGTGGTTTCTTTGCAAGCGCTTGCTCTTGATCTGGAAGAAGTTGCAAACTATTTAAAAGCTTTAGAAATTCAAAAAAAGATCTTTAAGTCAGTAGATTTGAAAAATACACATAGAAAAAAGATTAAAGAGTTAACATTGGTTGAGTTTAATACAGAAATAAGGTTTTAAAAAATGGAAAGATTAAAAGATTTATGGTTAAAATTAAAAGATTGGGAAGAGACAGCTACACGGAGAGAAAAAATACTTCTTTTGTTAATCTCTATCATTTTGCCTCTTTTTTTGTATTATAGGCTTTATTTTGCTCCTTTGAAAGAAAAAATTAAAAGACTTGAAGGAGATATAAAAAGTTTGCAATCTCAAATAGATATGTATAAAAGGATTTCCAGGCGCTATAGAGATTTAGAACAGGCTTTAAAATTAAGAAGAGTATTTTTAGAAGAAATTAAAGGGATTCTCCCGGATGAGAAAGAAATTCCGGGTCTTTTAAAGAATATTGCACAGACAGCTAAAAAAAATGGCCTGGCAGTTTTGTCTTTCAGGCCAGGTAGTGAAATAAAAAGAGATTATTATAATATAATTCCTCTTGATATGCGTTTTCAGGGTAATTATGAAAGTGTTATGAATTTTTTAAATCAGGTGGAAGAAATGGAAAGATTGGTGGTATTAAATAAAATTGAATTTAAACCGGAGCCCAAGACTCAGACTTTAATTGTAAGCGCCACTTTTCACACCTTTAAATATACAGGAAAGAAAAGAAAATGAAACGAAAAGTTTACTTATTTTTGGCATTATTTTTATTTATTAATTTACCTATTTTTGGTTATGCTGGAAGTTTGTCAGTTAAGAGTGTAAAAAAAGAACTGGAGTTGTGGAGGAGAGAAATAAAAAGAAAACCATATGTTTTAAATTTAAAAAAGCTTAATAATCCATTTTTTGGATTGACTTATCAAAAATATTTTAGAAATAAAGGAGGAGTTAAGCCTTTTAAATTAGTAGGGATTATTAGAACTAAAAATGGAAATATAGCATTATTGCAGGATCCTTTTTCTAAAGGGTATATTGTTAAAGTAGGAACAAAGATAGGAAATTTTGTAGTAATAAAGATAGCAGAAAGTTACATTTTAGTAGAAAGAGAGAAATACGATATATTTGGGAACAAAATAAAAGAAGTAGAGAAAATAAGTTTGGAAAAGGAGTTATAAATGAAAGGCATAAAACTAATTTTGTTTATTATTTTATATAGCATTTTTGTTAGAGTAGCATGGGCTCAGATCAATGTCCTGAACGAAGTGTTATTTTTACAAGAACCCGGAAATACTCTTATATTCAGTTTGAAGTGCCTGCCAGAGTATGAAATAATCCAAAAAGCTAATTTTTTAACAATAAAATTTAAAAATACTCTTCCGGGAAGTAACTCCAGATGGATAAGTGAACTTCCTAAAAATATTTTTAGGAAAGTAAACATAATGTTAAAAAACAAAAATTTAATAATTTCTTTCAAACTTTCAAAGCCTTTTAACTTTAAAGCCAGTGTATTTGAAACGAATTTAATCTTAAACTTATTTTATCCTTCTCCTAAAAAGCCAAAGCAAATAAAAATAATTGGGAAAAAAGTAAAAAAGAGTTATGTTTATCCAGCTTATAAAATTCCTCAAATGGGTGCTGAGCATATAAAGATTCCTTTATCCAAAAAATACAAAGGCCAACCCATTTCTGTAGATTTTCAGAATGCTGATATTCATGCTGTTTTAAGAATGCTTGCAGAAATAGGCGGATTTAATCTGGTAGTGAGTGATAAAGTAAAAGGTTCTATTACTTTAAAATTGAATAAAGTCCCATGGGATGAAGTTTTAGATATAATTTTAGCCACCAATGGTCTGGCCATGGCAAAAGTAGGCAATGTGGTGAGAATAGCACCTATTTCTGAACTAAAGGCAGAAAGTGAGCAATATAAAGCTTACATAGACTCTTTAAAAAAGATAAAAGAAGAAGGAATACTTGTGACTAAAGTTTTTAAATTGAAATATCTAAAAACATCTGAAGTGGTTGATCAGATAGACGACATAGTTGGAGATAAAGGGACAGTTACGTCTGATGCAGTTTCTAATTCTATAATAGTTAAAGCATCTAAAGGTATTCTTGAAGAGGTTGGTAGTCTTATAAAAAAGATTGATAGGCCCAATAAGCAAGTTTTAATAGAAGCACGAATAGTTGAAATAGAGGAGTCTTATACGCATAAACTGGGGATTACCTGGAATCTTTCTGATGTTACCATTTCTGGAGGTACAACAGTTTTAGGTGGAGATGCTATTGTGGATTTGGGTGGTGGAGCCGGGCCTACCCTGGGGTTTGTAATAGGAAAAGTGGGGAGATCCACCAATATTTTGGATTTAAAACTTTCGGCTCTTGAAAATGAAGGTGTAGCAAGAATTATTTCCGCCCCAAGAATTCTGGCTTTGGATAATCAGGAAGCAGAGATAAAACAGGGTAAGAAAATTCCTTATTTAAAACTTAATGAAAATGGTGTGGCTACCACAGAGTTTGTAGATGCTGTGATAAGATTGAAAGTTACTCCGCATGGTACTGTGGATAATAGAATAAACTTAGATATAGAAGTTGAAAAGAATACTCCGGACTTTGGTACCATGGTAAATGGGGTGCCCACGGTGATTACAAGATATGCCAAAACCAGGGTATGGGTTAATAGTGGAGAAACTTTAGTAATAGGAGGAATAAAAGTCAAGGATATAAGTGAAAATACTCAGCAAGTACCAGGATTTGGGAGAATTTTGGGTTTAGGCCATCTTTTTAAGAAAAAAGACAGGAGTGATCATAAAACAGAACTCATGGTATTTATCACTCCTAAAATTGTAAGTGTAGAAATTCCCGGAGTAGATTATTAATTTCAATGAAAAAGGTCATAGTCATAGGTGGGGGGCTTGCGGGCTCTGAAGCTGCCTGGCAAATAGCAAATCAGGGCATAGAAGTTGTTCTTTATGAAATGCGTCCCCAGAAATTTACGCCTGCTCATCGCACTGATAAACTTGCAGAGCTGGTATGTTCAAATTCTTTAAGAGCAAGGGACCTTACAAAGGCCGTAGGCCTTCTTAAAGAAGAACTTAAAAGATTGAATTCACTTATCATGGAAGCTGCTGAGAATGCCCAGATAGAGGGAGGAAAATCCCTGATTGTAGATAGGGAGAAGTTTTCTGCCTATATTACAAAAAAAATAGAAAGTCATCCATTGATTAATGTAATAAGAAAAGAAGTATGTAAAATACCTGAGGATGAAATAGTAGTAATTGCTTCCGGGCCACTTACTTCTGAATGTCTTAGCAGGGAGCTTTTAAATTTAATAGGTGAACCTTATTTACATTTTTATGATGCACTCTCTCCTATAGTATATGCAGATTCTATCAACTGGAAGAAAGTATTTATTCAGGATAGATACTCTGATAAAGAAGGGGCTTATGTGAATTGTCCTCTGACAAAAGAGGAGTACGAAAAATTTGTACAGGAGCTTTTGAATGCTGAAAAAGTACCACTTCATTCATTTGAAAAGCCTAAGTATTTTGAGGGATGTCTTCCCATTGAAGTAATGGCTGAGAGGGGAATAGAGACATTAAGATATGGGCCTATGAAGCCTGTAGGTTTAGTTGATCCGAGGACAGGTAAAGAGCCTTATGCTGTGGTGCAGCTCAGGCCAGAAAATAAAGAAAAAACCCTCTACAATATGGTGGGTTTTCAAACAAAATTGAAATATACCGAGCAAAAGAGGGTTTTTAGACTGATTCCAGGGCTTGAAAACGCAGAGTTTGCGAGGTTTGGCTCTATACACAGAAATACTTTTGTGAATTCTCCCAGGGTACTTACTTCATTTCTTAATTTAAAAAAGTCAGAAAAGATTTTTCTGGCAGGACAGATAACAGGAGTGGAAGGTTATGTGGAATCCACAGCCATGGGGCTTTTAGCTGGAATAAACGCTGCAAGGCTGGCAAAAGGAAGGCCACTTCTTGTACCTCCCAGGGAAACTGCCATAGGTGCTCTGGTGCATTACATTACTTCTGCAGATCCTGAACACTTTCAGCCCATGAATGTAAACTGGGGGCTTTTGCCTCCTTTGCCAAAGGGTTTGAAAAGGCTCCCAAAAAAGGAAAAGTGGCTTAAACTCTCGGGAAGAGCCCTTGAATATATTAAAAGCTGGAAAAAAACATTTTAGCACCATTCTTTCCAGGAGAATAGTTCTTCTTATTTCCTTGTCCTTGAACCGAATATTACGAATATAGGCGAGCTTTTTGTATTGCAGGAGGGCAAATGTCCTTCTCTTGAGAAGCTTTTTCCTGGAGCCATAGCCCAAGTGAATAACAGGCTTACAGCACCTTTCACACAGACGGATTGTTTTGTCTTCAAAGAGCTCCATTATTTCCTTAGCCTTTTCTTTCATTTCTCACAATTGCTCGGAGGCTGGAAGGCAGTTTTGAGATGTTAGATAAGCCTTGAAAAGTTCAAAAAATGTCAACCTAACTTTTGTTGTTACTTTTTTAAAATTTTAATCACTTTTATCTTGACTTTTATAAAATATTAATATAAAATCTTTTTAGTTAAAAAAATGTAACAAAAATTTTAAAAAATTTTTTAAAGGAGGTGTAGAAGATGAGGAAGCTTATTGTAGGAGTAATTTCTGGTATTTTTTTAACAGCTTCAGTAGCTCAGGCTCATTTTGTGCTTTTAAAACCAAATACAGATATTTTGGAAGAAGGAAAAAGGATTGTATGTTTGAAAACCTGGTTTACCCATCCCATGGAAGGTGGGCCTAATATGGATTATCACATAATAGACTCTGGAGTAGTTATAAATGGTAAAAAATATAAATTGAAATGGAAAGAAGAGCTCATACCGGCTTTAAAAGGAAGCAAGAAGAAAGTTCCTCTTTATAAAACAAGGTTTAAAATAAGAAGACCTGGAGTTTATCAGTTTTATGTGGATCCTGAGCCTTATTTTGAACCGGCAGAACAGAAGTTTATTAAACAGATTGCCAAAGTTTATGTAGAGGCCTTTGGCATGGAGGATGGATGGGATCAGCCTATTGGACTCAAGGCAGAAATTGTTCCTCTTACCAGGCCTTTTGGCATCTGGGAAGGAAATACCTTCAGAGGAAGGGTATTTATCAATGGAAAGCCTGCTGCCAATATTGATGTTGAAGTAGAGTATTATAACAAGCGTGGAGTAAAAGTGCCTGCAGATCCATTTATTACTCAGGTGGTGAAAACCGATGAAAATGGCTATTTTGAGTACACTATCCCCTGGGCAGGTTGGTGGGGCTTTTCTGCCCTTGGAGATGGAGGAAAGCTCCGTTATAAAGACGGAAAGGAGTATCCCGTAGAGCTTGATGCAGTGCTCTGGATCAAGGCATATCCCAAGCCCAGAGGAGTAAAGTAAAATGCACATTTCAGAAGGAGTACTTCCAGGGTGGCTCCTTGCTTCTGGCTATGCTGCTACAGCCTGTGGAGTCGCCCTGGGCTTAAAAAAGCTTGATCACTCCAGAATCCCTGTAGCGGGGCTCCTTTCCGCCGTATTTTTCGTAGCTTCCCTTGTGCATGTGCCTGTTGGAGTGGGTAGTGTGCATCTTATTCTAAATGGCCTTGCAGGAATAATTCTGGGCTGGATTGTTTTCCCTGTGCTCTTGGTAGGACTATTTCTACAGGCCGTGCTTTTTCAGTTTGGAGGGCTTACTGTTCTTGGAGTAAATACCTTTAACATGGCTTTTCCTGCCGTAATTGCTTATTATATTTGTAAGCCTTTGCTTAAAAAGCAGAGCAAGGCGTATATTTTGATAGGAAGCTTTCTTGCTGCAATAATTGCCATAATGGGGGCAGGCTTTTTGGTGGCAGGAGAGCTTCTTGCTACTGGTGAATCCTTCAAAGAAACCGCTAAGCTTATTGTGCTTCTTCACATCCCTGTTGCTGCTATAGAGGGAGTTATCAATTTTTTTATTCTTTTATTTTTAAAACGTGTGGCTCCTGAAATACTTGAAGAATGGAAGTGATTGGAAAGAGGAGGAAAAGTGATGAAAAAGGTATTGTTTAATTTATTTTTGTTTTGGGCCTCTGTTTTTTTATCTTCCCTTGCTTTTGCCCATAAAATATCTGCTTTTCTGGATGTGGAAGGTAATAAAGTTACTGTGTATTCTTATTTCAGTGATGGCACCCCTGTGAAGAAAGGACAAGTAGAAGTGTATGACTCTACAGGTAAGTTGATTCTTAAAGGGCAGACCGATTTAAATGGAAAATTTGTGTTTACCGTACCTAAGCCAGATAATTACAAGGTGGTAGTAAATGCAGAGCTTGGGCATAGAGCAGTGGCTGAAGTAAAAAAAGAGGATTTTACAGGTGAGGAAGAGCAAATTGCGGAAAAATCTGAAGAGCCTGGAAAAAAACAGGAGCAGCTTGATGTTACAGCTTCTATTTCTGAAAATAAACTTAGACAAATAGTTAGAGAAGAACTTAAAAGGGAGCTAAAGCCCATTCATCAAGAACTTCTTGGGATTAAAAAAGAACTTTCTTCTGTAAGTTTTAAAGATGTATTTTCAGGGCTGGGCTGGATTTTAGGAATTTTTGGAGGAGCAGCTCTCGTATATGCCAGAAAAAATGGAAAATAGCTTAGCCCTTGAAAAGGGCATTTTAAACCGAATAGATCCAAGAGTTAAAATTCTTCTTTTTTTTCTTTATGCCTGGACTATAGCCGTGGCCAAGGATTTTGGAGAAGCAGGAAGATACGCTATTTTCCCCCTGTTTCTCTTTTTTTTAGCTGGTTTCAGAGGAGTAAAAGGTTTAAAACTCCTTTTTTTGGCCAATACTTTTTTGTTCCTTATAGTAATTTCCATGCTTCTTACTTATAGAGAACCTCCACTTTTTTACATAGCAGGCCTTTCTCTTTCTATACCTGCTCTTAAATACGGATTGCTTTTAATTTTTAAATCCAATCTTATTCTTATACTTATGCTTTTTTTAATTTCCACAACCAGGGTATTTTCTTTATTCCACGCCCTGCATCATCTTAAATTACCTGATAAATTGGTTGCTTTATTTTTCTTTACTTATCGTTATGTCCATACTGTTCAGGAGGAGTATCATCTGATGCTAAAGTCTGCCAGGGCAAGAGGGTTTGAAAGCAAAACTTCTTTAAAGACCTATCGGACCCTTGCTTATATCCTTGCAAACCTTCTCGTTAAAAGCTACAAAAGGGCAGACAGAGTTTACAAAGCAATGCTCTGCAGGGGATTTAACGGCACCCTTCCTGTGTATGTCCACTTTAAGTTTCAAAAAAGGGACTTGGTTTTTTCTTTAATCGGTGTATTTTTGTATATAATTGCTACTAAGTTATAAATCCAGTAAAGATTTGTAATTTATTCAAGGAGATAATATAAGGGCATTGTTTCCTGCCTTTTGTTAGAAGAGTAAACAGGGTTTAAGGAAAAATTATGCAGCAGGATAGCGTATGGAAAGAAGCAATAGAGATTTATTTTCAAGAGTTTATGGAATTCTTTTTTCCTGAAATTGCCAAGGATATAGATTTTGAAAAAGGATATGAGTTTCTGGATAAGGAACTTGAAAAAGTTACCAAGGATGCAGAGATAGGGAAGAGATTAGCTGATATTCTGGTAAAGGTATATTTGAGGGATGGTTCCGAAAAATGGCTCCTTATTCATATAGAGGTACAGGGATATTATGACAGGGACCTCCCTAAGAGGATGTTTATTTATAATTATCGGATATTTGATCGTTATGGTGTGGATGTGGTGAGTTTAGCAGCAATATTAGCTGATGATGTAAAAAGTTTTAAAGCTGATAGATATGAAAGGGTATATTAGGGATTTGAGTTAAAGTTTAAATTTCCAGTAGTAAAGATTTTAGATTACAGGGGAATGTGGAACGAACTTGAAAAGAGTAAAAATCCTTTTGCAGTGATAGTAATGGCACATTTAAAGGAGACGGAAATAAAAGGTGATATGGATAAAAGGCTTTTCTGGAAGATAACCCTGGTAAAGAAATTATATGAGAAGGGCTACCAAAAGAGAGATATTTTGTTATTATATAAATTTATAGATTGGTTGGTAAAGTTACCCGAGGAGTTAAGCGAGAAATTTCATCAGGAGATAATAAAATATGAGGAGGAGAAGAAAATGCCGTACATAACTACGGCAGAGAAGATAGGTATAAAAAAAGGTATAGAGCAGGGAATACAGCAGGGAATACGGCACGGACTTTTAAAGGCAATAGAATTAGGTCTTGAGTTAAAGTTCGGGACAGAAGGCTTAAAGATTTATCCCGAAATTAAGAAGATAGAAGATGTAGATGTGCTTGAAGCAATAAGCGAAGGAATAAAATCAGCAGAAAGTATAGAAGAGCTCAGAAAAATTTATAAAGAATATGTCTCTTCTAAGTCTGAATAATCTTACTGTAATTTTAAAAGAGCAGATAATATTAAACAAAATCAGTTTTTCCCTCTCTTCTGGAGAAAAAGTTTTTATCCTTGGGCCAAATGGAGCTGGAAAAACCACTCTCATTGAAACTATAATGGGTTTTGTGCCTTTTCAAAAAGGCCAAATCAAGTTTAAAGGAAAAGTGGTAGCCAATGAAAAGGATTTTCAAGAACTTAGAAAAAATGTAGGCTATGTTTTTCAAAACCCTGATGATCAGTTATTTTCTCCAACTGTTGAGGAAGAGCTTGCCTTTGGTCCTTTAAATCTCGGATGGGATAGAAAAAGGATAAAAGAAAAAGTGAGCGAAATTTTGGCGTTTTTTAACATTGAACATCTTCGTCATAAGAATACTTATGAACTTTCAGGAGGAGAAAAAAGAATTGTGTCTATTGCCTGTGTGCTTACTATGGAGCCTGAGCTTCTTATTATGGATGAGCCTTCAAATGGCCTTGATGAAAAAAATTTTAGAATTTTGGTAGAATTTCTTAAGAATACTGACAAAAGTGTAATAGTTGTTACTCACGATAAAGATCTGGTGAGAGAGCTTTCCTGGAAAACTTATTTTTTAAGGGAAGGTAAATTAACAGAAGAATAAGCAAAAGTGCCCCGCTTTTTCCCAGAATATCTCCAAAAGTAGCAAAAAGGGGCTCTTTTTTTATAAGTCTTACTTTTCCGTAAAGAATTATTCTTTGATTTAGTCTGCTTTTTTTTATGACCTTTCCCAGGGGATCAATTATGCCTGAAATTCCTGTATTTGCTGCCTGAAGGATGTATTTTCTTGCTTCAACTGCCCTTACGATGGCCATTTGAAAATGCTGAAAAGGGGCAGAGCTTTTGTCAAACCAGGCATCATTTGTGGCTATAAGTACAAGTTGACTTTCTTTTACTCGCTTTCTTAAAAGTTCTGAAAAGGCACTTTCAAAGCAGATAAGAGGAGTGGCAGAAATTTTTTCTTTTGCAAGCGGGAGTTTTAAATTTTTTCCATAACCAGGGCTAAGGGAAGTTAAACCCACTGTAAATTTTTTCAAAAAACTTAAATAATTGGCAAGAGGCACATACTCTCCAAAAGGCACAAGCTTTTCTTTGTCATAAAAATCCACTATTTGTCCATTTTTTATTACAAAAAGGGTATTGTAATATTTTGGTGAAAGATTTTGTTTTTTTCCCAGGCGGAAAGCCCCTATTACAAATGTGCTTTTTTTCTTTTTAAAAAAATTGAGAACAGGCATGGAAGGTGGATCGTCCGGAAAAAAGAAGGGCAGGGCAGTTTCAGGGGTAAGTACAAGTTCTGTATCGGGAGGAATTTGTACAAACATCTCAAGATAGGTATTTAGAGAATAGGAAATATCGCTTTCGTTTTTTATTTCTTGAGGGATATTTCCCTGAAGAATAGCAACTCTTATTTCAGGTGCTTTTTTAATAATTTTTGAAAAATGGGCTTTACACCAGATTCCATAGAAAATCAAAAAAGAAAAGAAAGAGAGAAAAAGAAGGAAAGAAACCTTATTTTTGACGCAAATTTTATTACAAAAAAGAAAGAAAAAAAAGTAGTTTATTAATATCACGACAAGGCTTAGCCCCCAGATGCCGAAAATGTCAGCAATCTGCAGGAGAAGGGGAAAATTGCTTAAGAGATAACCAAGCTCTCCCCAGGAGAATCCAGTCAAAATATTGGCCCTTAAAAATTCTGTGCCACACCAGAGAAAACCAACCACGAGTCCTTTAAAAAAAGTAGGATTTTTGAGAAGTCTTGCAATTTTTATTGCATAGAAAAGGAAGGCATAAAAAATGGAAAGATAGAGTGAGAGAAGAAAGAGCACCCCCCAGCTTAAAAAAGGACTTAAATTTCCGTATTTTTCAATGGTGTAGGGCAGCCAGTAAAGAAGGATAAAAAAATAGGGCATACTCCATGCAAATCCAGCAACTATAGGGTTCAGTTGTTCAAGAAAGTAAAAAATTGGCACCAAAGAAAAAAGAGAAAATATGTAAAAGTTATATTTAGGAAAGGAGAGGGCAAGCAGGGTACCACTGATAGAAATAATTAAATACTCAAGAATTTTTTTCACGGAGTTTTAGCTTGAGTAAGTCTATTTTCCTTTTATCTGCAGAGATGATTTTTACTTCAAAAGGAGGAATAAAAAACTCCTCTCCTGGTCGGGGAATCCTTTGGATAACATCAATTACAAATCCTGAAATAGTTTCAAAATTACCTTCAGGGAAAGAAACATTTAAACATTTTTCCAAATCTTTTATTTTGGTAGTTCCGGGTATCAAGAACCAGCCATCTTTATCTTTTGAAAATGGGCATGCTTCTTCAGACATGAGTTCTTTCATAATGTCTTTTAATCTTAAGATTCCTGAAAGCTCAGAAAGTTCATCCACTACAAAGGCTATTTTTAGCTTTTTTTTAACCAGCTTTTCAAGAGCAAAGTTTAAGGAAATGTGTTCTGGAAGTGTAAGGGCTGGTTTAATATAAAGCTTCCAGTCAAATTCTTCTTTTACAAGTCCAGGAACAAGGTCTTTTAAAGACACATACCCTGTGAAATTATCCAGCACTTCCTGATAGACAGGATAAAAGTGGTGAGGATGAGAAATTACTACTTTCTTTAACTCTCTCCAAGGCTTTTTTTCATCAAGTCCCTTGAGAAGATGCCTGGGTATAGTTAAATCTCTTACTCTGAGCTCTCTAAGTCTCAGAAGGTCAAGAAATAGTTTTTCTTCTAAAGGAGTAAGAAGCTTATCTTCTTTGAGGTCTTCAATGACTTCTTTTAGCTCTTCTTTAACTTCTTCTGTTTCTCTTGGCTTTTTTTTGAATAGTCCTTTTAAGGTTTCTAAAATTGAGCCTTCTTCCATTTTACCATTTCTCTGTCTCTAAAAATTTTACATACTTTTCCACAGCCTCTTCAAGCTCTGTTATGGGTTTATTATAGCCTGCCCTGCGGATTTTGCTAATATCTGCCTGTGTGAAGTATTGATATTGATTCCTTATTTTCTCTGGCATTTCTATGTACTCTATGTTTGGAGAAAGTCCCAAAGCTTTAAAAACAGCTTTTACAAGATCATTAAAGCTCCTTGCCTTCCCAGTTCCTACATTGAAAATTCCTTTTGCCTCTGGATGCTCCAAGAAAAAAAGAGTCATCTCAACAGCATCCTGCACATAGACAAAGTCCCTTTTCTGCTCTCCATCAGCAAAATCAGGATGATAGGACTTAAAAAGCCTTACTTTCCCGGTCTCTTTTATTTGCTCGTAGGCTTTAAGAACAACACTTCGCATTTCTCCTTTATGAAACTCCCTTTCTCCAAATACATTGAAGTATTTTAGGCCCACAACTCTTTCAAGAAGGCCATTGTAATAAAGCCAGAGGTCAAAAAGCTGCTTGGAAAAACCATAAGGATTTAAGGGCTTTAACCTGGGAATTAGCTCGTGATCATCAGAAAATCCCAGGCTCCCGTCTCCATAGGTGGCAGCAGAAGAGGCATAAATAAAAGTAATTCCCTTTTTTATGGCAAAAAGAGCAAGCCTTTGAGAGTATCTATAATTATTTTCAATCAAGTAGTTGACATCTTTTACTGTGGTATCACTGCAGGCTCCAAGGTGAAAAATGGCTTTTATTTTTCCAAAATAGCCTTTTTCCAGAAGAGGCAAAAACTCTTCTTTGTCAAAATAATCAAGGAATTTAACTTCCAGAAGATTTTTCCACTTTTCAGACTCTGCGATGTGATCCACTAAAATAAGCCTGTCTTCTCCTTTTCTATTAAGGGCTCTTACCAGATTTGCTCCAATAAATCCAGCTGCTCCTGTAACTATTATTTTGGACATCTTTCCTCCAGGTTAATTTAGTGGCAGGGGGAGATAACAACCCTGCCACTTTTGAATTTTTTAAAAATATACAATAAGAGTGAGAATAATTCCAGTTACAAGCACCATAAAAAGTACAGGGAAAATTACAGCCTTGATAAATCTGCCCTCTTCTCTTCCGCTAACTCCTATGGTTGCAGCAGCATTGGTTATTTTAGAAGGAGTAATAGCAGAAGCAATTCCACCACCTACTGCATGAGCAGCATAGATCCACATAAAGGCCTGTGCTCCAAGGGTTGAAACAGTGGCTCCCCATTGAATTTTGGCAAAGAGTACATTGGAGGCAGTTTCGCTTCCTCCCACAAAGGCACCTATAAGTCCTAAAAATGGCGCAATAAGGGGATAGGCTTTGCCAAAGATGTCTTTAAGTGTCATGGCAATAATCATATCCATATTGTGGGTTTTGAAATACGGACCAGGAGTGAGTTTGCCATTTACCACCTCCATAGCAGACCAGGCCATGATAAAGGCCACAGCAAAGAAGAGGGAGTAAGCAATAAATGGCCCCCAGATTCTTTTTATCCAGGTGCTAAAAGCATTCTCAAGTTGCTCAGAAGAGGGCCTTAAAATAAATATAGAAAGGATACATACTACAAAAATCCAAAACCATACATGGGCAAATATATTGAGATCTACTTTGTGCTGAGCAAAAAGGTGAAATACTTCAGCACTCCCTAATACATTGGCAAGTGTTTTTTTCACAGAAGGAATGTTCACCACTATGGAAAAGAGAATAAGCAGAATAAAAGGAGAGGCTGCTTTAAAGACTTTTCCGCCAAAACGAGGCCTTTCTGAGTGGTCTTGTACCTTACTTCTGTAATAAAAGTAAGTAAAAAGCATGGTTGTAAAACCTGCTGCAATGCCAATGGTCTCAACCGGAAGAATTCTAAATCTGGCTATTAAAAACGCAGTGCCAGAAAGGACAAGCCCTGAGAGTAAGGCAGCTACCCAATGTCTTTTCATTGCCTGTGTTCCACCCACCATAAGAAGCATTAAAAAGGCAAACATTACAGAAACAGGTGGTAAAAATACAGTAATTTTATAGGCGAAATCCCAGATAAACTCGTGCACATTAGTGATACCGGGTGGTTTTATTCCAAAGAGCGTAGCAACTTTTGCAGGCAGGGTAACCGGAATAGAAAACAGGGCAAAAGAAGTGAGGGGATCATAACAGAGAATACTTATACCAATGGCGGCTATTGGAGCAAATCCAAGCAGTCTAAAGATTGGGGGAAACATAGCAGGAGTCACCATTCCAAGGGCAGTACTGAGAGAGCCAAAACCCATTCCAATGAAAAGCGCCTGTTCCTCTTTTGTCCTGGTAATGCCTTTTACATAGTCAATGATTGTTTTTAAAGCCCCTGTTTCCTTCATGATAAAAATTAAGAGCATGGTAAAGGTTACTGCCAGGGTAATGCCAAGTGCCTTTACGATTCCCACAAGACTTGCTCCCCAAACCACATTCCAGGGAGTTTTGAAATAATAAACTGCTACAATTGCTGTAAGAATCCATCCTATAATTGAGACAAAAGTGCCTGAGCGGTGAAAAAATACCATGCCTATGAGAACTACTAAGATAGGTAAAATTGCTATTAAAAATTCCATACACGTCCTCCTTTTTTTAAGGATTAAATCATGTATTGAAATAAAAAAATTAAAGTAAAAAACACATTTTGCAATACCAGAAATGCGACAATAAAAAGAGTTTACTTATTCAGAGACTCTGGATTTTGTAAGACAAAAATATTTTTTCACAAGGTCAAAAGTTTTTTTTGTGGCTCCGCTTTTTTCTTTTAAAAGCTTATATGCCTTTTCACCGACTTTTTCAAACTCTTGAGGTGCTTTTTTGAAAGTTTTAAGTAAAGAGGGAAGGGCAGAGGAATCTGTCTGAAAGCAGAGCCCTTTTTCCAGAAATTCTTTGATAAAAGGAAAATTTTCCATAGAAGGGCCGAAAATCACAGGCTTTTTCCAGTAAATTGCCTCAAGGGGATTTTGTCCACCGTGAGGGATAAAACTTCCTCCTATAATGGCAAGATCACAGATTCTATAAAGGGCTCCAAGCACCCCCATTTTGTCAACAAGAATTATAAAGGGATTCCCCTGGGGAAGTTCTCCCTTTTCCAGCTGAGTCAAGGGAGTAAAACCTGCTCCTGGCTTGAGCTGACTTTTTACCAAATTTTTCACCTCTTCCAGTCTTTGTGGATGTCTTGGCGCAAGAATGAGGGTTCCTTCTGAAAATACATTCAAAAACGACTCAAGAATCAGTTTTTCCTCTGGGTGATGGGTGCTCCCTGCAATTATAACAGGACTTGGAAGCTGTTTTGCCCAGGGGAAGGATTCATCTTTTATCTCAAGATCAAATTTTACATTTCCAGTAAGATAAAGTTTCTCAGGTTTAACTCCAATATCTGCAAACCTTTCAGCATAAATCTTTTCTTGAACTCCTATAAAGGAAAGGCTATTCAAAATTGGAGCAAAGAAAAAAGAGAGTTTTTTATAACGCTTATAAGACTTCTCAGAGAGCCTTGCATTTATAAGGGCAACTGGCATTTTTTTTACTGCTTCCATTATTAAATTTGGCCAGATTTCAGTTTCAGCAATAAGAAGCATGGAGGGCTTTATAGCAGAAATTGCCCTCCTTACCGCAAAGGGGCAATCAACAGGCAAAAATATCACTTTAACAGGGAGCCCTTTAAGCTTATTTAAAGCCACCTCTCTTCCTGTCTCAGTAATGGTGCTTAGCACCACATCAAACTCCTCTGAAAGCCTTTTTACAAGAGGCACCACTGCCAGGACCTCTCCCACTGAAACAGCATGAATCCAGACTTTCTTTCTCTTAAGAGAGGAAAAATAAGCTTTTGTATAAAGGGCAAATCTCTCTTTTATCCAGGTCGTTCTCAGCTCCTTTGGCTTTTTTAAAAACTCCCTTGGTAAAAAGAATGGATATACTCCTATGTAAAAAAGAGAGTAAATCCCTCTCAGCATTTTCTTATCCCTATAAGGGAAATTTGGGAACCTCTTTTTTCTCCATCCTTTCTATAGGACCAGTATTCATCGCTTTTACAAAAAGTACAGTCTTCACAGATCCATATATTTTTCTCCGGAATGCCAAGTTCTTTTACTTGAAAAAGATTAAGCTTTAAAAGGCTCAAAAAATAGGCATTCTCTCTTTTTTCTACAAAAGACTCAATTGTGCCAAAACTTTTTTTCACCTCTTCCAGAACATCCTTTTTTACTTCATAACAACAGCTTTTTATGTGTGGACCAAAGGCCACGAAAGTCTTTTCTGGAAGCCCCTTTTTTTCTGTAAAAACCCGTTTTAAAGCATGAAAAAGGATTTTTTTCACTGAGCCTCTCCAGCCTGCATGAACAGCACCAACTATAAGTCTATTTTGTGATGTCTCACTTTTAAAGAGCACAGGAAGACAATCTGCGGTGAGCACTCCTATCAGAAGCCCTTTTTTCATAGTAAACCCTGCATCAGCTTTTATTTCAAACACAGAAGGTGCGTTTACTTCCACTACCTTGGCACTGTGAATCTGACGGGGAAGAAAAAGCTCAAAGCCTTCTGGCTTAAAGTTCTCAAAAGAAAAATTGATAGGCAGTTTTTTTGAAAAAAAAGCAATAATATCTTGAGAGATCAGGTTTTCAGGATAAATCAGCTCTGCTGGAAGTTTCAAAGCTCTTTCCAGAACTCAGGGATTTTTTGAACGAGCTCTTTTAAAGCCTTTGCCCTGTGACTTAAACGATTTTTCTCTTCTGGCAAGAGTTCTGCTGATGTTTTTTTATACTCCAGCTCTTTCACCAGAAACAGAGGATCATAACCAAATCCATGAGTTCCCCTTGGAGAGGTGGCAATTTTTCCTTCCCACACTCCTTCAGCCACTAAGTACTTTCCAGAAGGATGATAAAGCACCATCACGCACACAAATCTTGCAGTCCGCTTTTCCTCTGGTACATCCTTTAAAAGCTCAAGGAGTTTTTTGTTGTTATCTTCGTCAGTTGCATTTTCTCCTGCAAATCTTGCTGAGTAAATTCCTGGAGCACCATCTAAGGCATCCACTTCAAGCCCTGAGTCATCAGCAAGAGAAGCAAGCCCGGTCTTTTCTGTATAATATTTTGCCTTAAGAAGTGCATTTTCAAAAAAGCTTTTTCCAGTTTCTTCTGGAGGAGGAATTTCAGGAAAGTCCTTCAGGGTTTTTATTTTAAATCCATAAGGAGAAAGCAAAGCAGAAATTTCTCTTATTTTTCCCTGGTTTGAGCTGGCAATTAGAATTACCTTATCCATTCTCCAGAACCTTTTTTTGTTTTTGAATAATTTCTTTTATGCCTTTTTCAGCAAGCTCTTTCATCCTCTCAAAGTCTTCCCAGGAAAAGGGCATGCTCTCTGCCCCTGCCTGAATTTCTACCACCTTGCCTGACTCTGTGAGAAAGAAATTGGCGTCCACCTCAGCAGCAACATCCTCTTCATAGCTAAGGTCTAAAAGAAAATTTCCTCCAATTTTTCCCACGCTTATACCTGCCATGTACTCTAAAACAGGATCTTCCTGTATCACACCTCTTCCGATGAGCTCTTTTATGGCAAGTTTTAAGGCTACAAAGCCACCAATTACAGAGGCGGTTCTTGTTCCTCCATCTGCATTTAAAACCTCGCAATCAATCCAGAGTGTTCTCTCTCCGAGCTTACTTAAATCCACCACTGCCCTCAGGGTTCTGCCAATAAGCCTCTGGATTTCCATGGAGCGGCCCTTTCTCCCCATGGTCTCACGGGGAGTTCTATCTGAGGTGGCACCAGGAATAAAGGCATACTCAGCAGTGATCCAGCCTGTGCCAGTGCCCTTTAGAAAAGGAGGCACCTTTTCATCTAAGCTCACTGTGCACAGCACCATGGTATTCCCCAGCTCCACCAGCACAGAACTTAAGGGATTTTTCAAAAATCCTGGCTTTATTTTAAGCTCCCTTATCTCGTCAAAAGCCCTTCCATCTGCCCTCATAATTCACTCCTTATTCTATTCTACAACACCTGGTTGTCAAGCTTGCCTTCAAATCCTCTCCACCTCAAAACTCACAATGTTTCTCTCCTGTTTGCTAAACTCAATCCCGATAAGATAAACCTCTTTATATTTTTTTGAGTATTTTTCCCAATATTTTTTTTCTTTAAGTTGCTTTATTGCCTGGTGAGTTGCTCCGGAGTCCACCACTTTAAACTCAAATATATATGCCCTCTCTCCAAATATCACCGCCATATCAAGCCTTCCCTGATTTGTCATTTCCTCCACCTTTAAATCTAAACCCAATGCACTAAAGTATGCATAAAACACACTCCCATAAAACCCTTCATACTCTTCTAAATTATTTTTTTGAAACCAGTTATATGGAATACTTGCAAAAAGACCCCTGAAAACTTCTTTTAATTTTTCTACTTCTCCTTCTGAAAGGGCTAAGTAAATATCTCTTAACCCTTTTTGTTTTACTGAAAGGTCAATAAAGGTGGTTAACAAAAAGTTATTAAAACTCATTTTAACTTCCAAATTAGGATAAGAAAGTTCAAAAGTCTCCATAGGCCCTGTTTGATAAACATCTTTTATGGTCAAGTAACCTGTTTGAAAAAGTATGGTTTCAGGATAGATACGATCTACATCAAAGCTTTCAAGAATTTCCTCTCCTGTGACAAGGCGTTCAAGAGATGGAAAAGCAATCTTTTTTTCTAAAAGTAGCTTGATTAGAAAAGTAGGAGTACCTGTCTCAAACCAGTAAGAACGAAACCTCCTGTTTTTTAATAAAAGTAAGATGTCAAAGGGATTATAAACGGGCTCTGAAAGGAAGTTATAGCCATTATACCAGCGTTTTACTTCCTTAAGATCAAGGCCTTTTAACAGATCTTCAAAGACTACCTCAAGCTCCTTCTGGGTATATCCACAGATGGTTCCGTAGGAAGGATTAAGAGTTATGTCCTCAAGATTATTAAGCCCGCTAAATATAGACACTTTGGAAAACTTGGAAACCCCTGTGATGAAGACAAACTTTAAAAATTCATCGGCATCTTTGAGCACAGAATAAAAATTTTTAAGTATTTCCCGCATTTCAGTAGCCACTTCAGGTTTGGTTATGTTGTCAAGAATAGGCTTGTCGTACTCGTCTATTAATACCACCACTTTTTGATTAAATTTTTCGCGGAGTCTTTGAATAAGCTCAAAAAATTTTTCTTTTATTCCAGGATATTTAAGTTCAATTTGATATTTTTCTTTATGCCTTTGGAGAATGGCCTCCTGCGTTTGAATTAATTCTTCGGGTTTTCTATGTACCCCTGCACCAAAGGAAATGTAAATCACCGGATATTTCACACTCCAGTTCCAGTTATTCTCAAGATAAAGCCCCTTAAAAAGCTCTTTTCTGCCTAAGAAAGCCTGTCTTAAAGTGTCAAGAAAAAGACTTTTACCAAATCTCCTTGGACGAGAAAGAAAGTAATATTTCCCTTCATCTACAAGCTTTTTCACAAAAGGGGTTTTGTCCACATAGTAATAGTTTTCAGTTCTTATCTCCACAAAGCTCTGGATACCTATGGGCAATTTTCTCATTATTTGCCTCCAAGGTTTTAAATTTTACTTACTTTCTCTAAAAAGCCTTTCCGCCACATTGTCAAGAATCTTTGCCACATCCTTTGAACTTTCTATCTTCTTTTCCATTATTTCTTCCCAGAGCTCTCTGCTTTCCATACAAAAGTAAAAAGCCACTTTATCCTGATAGGCTAAAATTAAATCTTTTAAGCTCTTATAAATTTTTTTTCTTAATTCTTTGAAATACCGTCTTTTTTTATCAAGACCTTCAATAAATTCAAAGCTATATATTTGGGTATCTGGAAATCTTTCCTGGGCAATGTATTTTAGCTCCTTTGGATATCTTAATGTGCCAAAACTGATCCAGGCAATTCTCTCTAAAGGAATGGTAGCCAAAACTTTTTCCAGGACAGGGGGATATTCCTTCTCGGCTTCCTCGTAATAAATAATTGGGTCAAAGTGAAAGGCAACGGAAAAGCCTTGTTTAACGGCGAAAGTAGCACTTTCAAGCCTTTTTTCAAGGGGAGGTGCTCCTTTTTCTTCAGAGGCAGCTATTTTGGGGGTGTTAAGAGACCAGGCAAAGATAATCCTGGGATCAGCCGGAAGTTTTTTAAAATAGCTTTCTGGAATGTAAACCTTTGTTTTAAGTTCAAGCACGGCAAAAGGATCTTCCTCTTTCCAGAGGTGGATTAGTTTTTCAGAGACTCCGCACAAATTTTCAAGAGCCATGCTGTCTGCAAACTCTCCTGTGCCTATTCTCAAAACTTTACCTACTTTTTTGAAAAGCCTTAAAGCCTCTCTCAGCTCAGAAAAGCCATTTTCTATCAGATTAGCCCAGAGCTTTATACCGGGCCTGTTAAAATAACACTGCAGAATGCAATAGGTGCAGTCAAGGGGGCAGCCCTCTGCAAAGTGAAAGATTCTATAGCCACAGCAAAAATAGTTTTTTGTGCCAGGGCACTTTCTGAAAAATCTGCCAGGATAGTGCATCAAAAATAGCTTTTTTTTGCCAGAAGAAATCCTTTCTGGATAGGAATCCTCTTTCCAGCTGTAATCCTCGTAAGAGGGAATAATATGATAAGACTTTACTTTTTTGAGAATTTCCTGGGAGAGGGCAAAGGGAAGCGCCCTCTCCTCAACAAAAATTTCCATTGCCTTTAAAGGTATTTTTCTATAAGGACTTCTGCAATCTGAACAGCATTGGTTGCTGCACCTTTTCTTAAGTTATCTGCTACAACCCAAAAGGTTAAACCACACTCAAAACAGAAATCCTCCCTTATTCTTCCCACAAACACCTCGTCTCTGCCTGCAACATCTATTTGCATGGGGTATTCTTTATTTTCCGGGTTGTCTATTACTACTACTCCTGGTGCACTTTGAAGTAGCTCCCGTGCTTTTTCAGGGGTTATTTTTTTCTCTGTTTCAATGGTAATTGCCTCTCCATGACCATAAAATACAGGCACCCTTACCGCAGTTGCCGTAACTTTTATTTCAGGATCCTCCATTATCTTTCTTGTTTCGTTGACCATTTTCATTTCTTCTCTTGTATAAGCATTGTCCAGAAAGATATCTATGTGAGGCACGCAGTTAAATGCAATGGTATGAGCTATGTGTCTGGCAGGGGGCATTGGCCTTCCTTCACACCACGCCTTTGTCTGCTCTTCAAGTTCATTTATAGCCTTTTGCCCGGCACCAGATACTGCCTGATAGGTGCTCACAATCACCCTTTTTATTCGTGAAAAGTCATAGAGTGGTTTAAGAGCCACCACCATTTGAATGGTGGAACAATTGGGATTGGCAATTATCCCTTTATTTTTATAGCCAGCAACTGCATGTGGATTCACTTCAGGCACAACAAGGGGCACCTCTTTATCCATCCTCCAGGCACTGGAATTATCTATCACCACAGCTCCATCCCTTGCAAAAAGAGGGGCAAAGTCAAGGCTTCGTTGAGCACCGGCAGAAAAAAGGGCTATATCTATGCCCTTGAAGCTCTTTGTCTCCTCAAGAACTTCAACCGGGACTTCTTCTCCTTTAAAGGGAAGTTTTATCCCTTTGGATCTGGGAGAAGCAAAAAGTCTGAGCTCTTTTACAGGAAAATTTCTCTCTTCAAGCACTTTTATCATCATTCTTCCTACAGCACCTGTTGCTCCAACCACAGCTACTGTGTATTCCCCCACCTTTTGCCTCCTTGAAAAACAAGATTTTAGAAAAAAATTAACATAAATTTTTAAGCATGCAATAAAAATCAGGCTTTATTTCTGTAAAGTATACCCACAAGCTCCTGAAGCCTTTTGGAGACCTCAAGCAGCTCCTCGGGAGGAATTTGCCTTATCAGTTTTCCGGTATCCCTTTCATAAACCTTTACTACCAGAGTATTGTATTTTTTTTCAAACACTACTTTTGTCTCTAAGTTGAACTTCTCAAGAAATTTCTGAAGGGCCTGGGCTATTTCCTCAAGGTTTACTTTTTTAAACTTTTCTTTTTCTCGTTTCTCCATCTCCCGGGCTTCTGTCTTTTTGGTGTTTAATTTCATTTGAACCTGTTCCTGTGGCTGAGGAGGCTTTATAGCTTCTGTAGCCAGGTTTTTAAAAAGTTCTACCTTCATATCTTAGCCTCCTTTAAAGGACTTTACAATTTCTAAAATTCCTGATAATATCTATCGGAAAGAAAATAAAAAACTTTAACATGTTTTTAAAGGAGAGGTGTTATGGAAGAGCTTGCCCGTTTTGGAGTGTCTATTCCCAAGGAACTTTTAAAGGCTTTTGATAATTATATAGAAAGAAAACACTATGCCAATAGATCTGAGGCTATTAGAGATCTTATAAGGCAAAAGCTTGTTGAAGAAGAATGGAAAGAATCTAAAGAAGAAGTGGTAGGGGTAATAACATACCTTTACGATCATCATAAAAGAGAGCTTGCCGAGAAGATTATTGATCTTCAGCACGATCATTATCAAAAAATTATTACTACTCAACACATTCATGTGGATCATCACAGATGCCTTGAAGTTGTTTTGGTTAGAGGGAGAGCTAACGAAATAAAGGAGCTTGCAGACAAGATTCAATCCCTGAAAGGAGTGCTCCATTTAAATCTCGCTCTTACCACACTGGGTAAAAGCCTTCCTACATAACTTTGGAAAATTTTTCTCAATAGAGTCTGTTTTATCAGTTTTCGTGAAAATATTAACATAAGATTGATTTTTTCTCTGCCATCGGTGAAAGTGTGGTTTCAAAATTGGAAATATTTAAAAAATTACCCAGTGGAGGAGCGTATGGCAGGGGATATGAAGCAGGAGTTGAAGCATTATTATGAAATTGTAAAAAATTTTCGCCTTGAAGTACCGGAAAAGTTTTCCTTTCCCCTGGATGTTTTTGACAGGTGGGGAAACAGGCTTGCCCTGATATGGACTGACGGAGAAGAGGTTAAAAAGTTCACTTTTGAGGAGCTTACCAGGCTTTCCAGTAAGCTTGCAGGTGGTTTAAAAGGAAAGGGCATAAAAAAGGGTGATAAGGTAATGCTATTTCTTCCAAGCGTTGTGGAGTGGTGGATTTCTGTACTGGCGTTTATGAGAATAGGAGCAGTTATTATTCCTGCAACTACTCTTCTTACTTCTCACGACTTAGAATACAGATTCTCTGTAGCTGATATAAAAGCAGTTATTACTGATAATGAAAACGCTCCCAAGGTGGAGGAAGCGGTAAATAAAACAGGAAAAGATATGCTCCTTATATGCGTAAATGAAAGACAGGGCTGGGAAAATTTTTATGAGCTTCTTAAGGCAGATGCCTTTGTAGGAGAAAGATTTGCTCCGGATGATCCTTGTTTTATATTTTTCACTTCCGGGACAACAGGCCTTCCCAAAATGGTGCTTCACACTCAGGTATCTTATCCACTTGCCCATGTGATTACTGGGAAGTTCTGGCTTAATCTTAAGCCCGGCTCCATTCACTGGAATCTTTCTGATACAGGCTGGGCAAAAGCTGCATGGTCAAGCCTTTTTGGACCCTGGAATATGGGAGCAACTGTTTTTGTGAGGGAGAGAGGCAAAAAGTTTTCTCCTCAAATAATGATTGAAACCTTAAAGAAATTTGAAATAACCAGTTTTTGCGCACCTCCTACAGTTTACAGAATGCTTATAAAGGAGATTCCTCTTAAGGAACTCAGTTTTCCCACAGTTAAGCACTTTGTTTCAGCAGGTGAGCCTTTGAATCCAGAGGTAATTGATGTCTGGAAGGAGGCTACAGGGGAATACATTTACAATGGCTATGGACAGACTGAAACAATAAATACCATTGCCATGTTCAGGTTTATTCCCATGAGAAAAGGAGCCATGGGGTTTCCGTCTCCTGGTTTTGTGATAGATATAGTTGACGATGAGGGAAGACCAGTTAAACCCTATGAAGACGGCCACATTGCTATAAGAGTAAAGCCAGAAAGGCCAGTAGGGCTTTTTAAAGAGTACATAAACGACGAAAAGGAAATGGCTGCTGCCTTCAAGGGAGACTGGTACTTTACAAGAGACAGGGGCTATAAGGACGAAGACGGCTACTTCTGGTTTCTTGGAAGGGAGGACGACATAATTATCAGTTCAGGCTACAGGATTTCTCCTTTTGAGGTAGAGAGTGCCCTTATCAAACATCCTGCAGTGAAAGAATCTGCAGTTGTAGCAAGCCCTGATGAGGTAAGGGGTGAGGTGGTAAAGGCATTTATCGTGCTTAAAGGAGGCTATGAACCCTCTGAAGAGCTTAAAAAAGAACTTCAGGAGTTTGTTAAACAGGAAACTGCACCTTATAAGTACCCAAGAAAGATTGAATTTGTAGAGGAGCTGCCCAAGACCATAAGTGGAAAAATAAAGAGAAAAGAATTAAGGCTCAAGGAATTTGGTAAACTCTAAGATATATATCACAGTAGGGCGGGACTTATTCCCGCCCGCAAACTATAGTTTGCCCAATAACAATTTGCCCTAAAGCTATTCCTCCATCGTTTAAAGGTACTTTTTTAGGCAAAAATACCTCAAAACCAGCTTTTTCAACTGCCTCCCACAATCCTTTTAAAAGCAGTCTATTTTGAAAAGCACCTCCGCTTAATACTACTTTTTTAATTCCGTACTTTTCTTTAAGCCTCAGGACTACCTTAAAACTAACCTCTATCAAAGCCTCATGAAAAGAAAGAGCAATTTCAGAAGCAGGAAGTCCTTTATCTTTTAGTTCAATTATCTTTTTTATAAGCTTTTCTGTGGAAATGATTATTTCTTCTCCTTTTTCTTCAAAAGGAATTTCTATTTTGTGAAATTTTTGGGTTTTCAAGGCTTCCTCTTCAAGTTTTTGAGCTGCTTCTGCCTCTGTGCTAATAACTTCAGCAATTCCAAGAATAGCAGAGACTCCATCAAAAATCCTCCCAATACTACAGGCCTCAGGGCAGTTTAGTTTTTTCTTTAGCATCTGGCAAATTACATCTACAGGATATTTTTTCTTAAGTGGTAAATAATCCAGAGGGAGTCCAGCCTGATAAAGGAGAGAAAGGCCTATACGCCACACCTCTTTTATGGCCTTTTCTCCACCGGGAAGCATAAAATAGGAAAAGTGGGCAGCTCTTTTAAATTCTTTTCTATCGGCAATCAAAAATTCACTCCCCCAGATTTTGCGATCTGTTCCAAAACCTGTTCCATCAAAAGCAAGCCCAATTACGGGCTCATCAATCTCATATTCAGCCATAACAGAGGCTATATGGGCATGGTGATGTTGAACTTTTAAGCGTTTCTTTCCTCCTGCAAGCTCATCAGCAAGATAAGTAGTAAAATAATTAGGATGCATATCTGAAATAAAAACCTCTGGATGAACATCAAAAATCTTTAAAAAATGGTAAACAGCTTCCTTATAAACCTTCTGAGTAATAATGGATTCCAGATCTCCAAGATACTGGCTTAAAATAATAACATTGTCCTTGGCAATAGCAAAGGAATTTTTAAGGTCTGCTCCGGAGGCAAATAAATGGAGAGAAGTCTTCTTTTTTGTCAGAATTGGGGCAGGAACAAAGCCTTTTGAACGGCGAACAAAAAAAGGAGTCTCCTTTAAAACAAACATTACACTATCATCACTATGGGCAACAATCTCCCGATTATAGGTTACAAAGTAATCAGCAATATCTTTAAGTCTCTCAAAGGCTTCTTCATCTTTAAAACATATAGGCTCATCTGAGAGGTTTCCACTTGTCATAACAAGGATTAAATCTTTATCCAGAGAAAAAAGCAGATATTGAAAAGGAGTATAAGGAAGCATAATGCCGATATGAGTAAGGTGAGGTGCTACATACCTGCTTACAAGCTTTTTTTTCTCTTTTAAAATAACAATAGGTCTTTCTTTGGATAGCAGTAATTCCCTCTCCTTAGGTGAAACATATAGAAATTTCTCTATTTTTTCAATGCTTCCTGTCATTAAGGCAAAGGGTTTAAAGGGCCTTCTTTTTCTCTCCCTGAGTCTGAGGACAGATTCATCATTTGTGGCATCACAGGCTAAATGAAAACCTCCCACTCCTTTTATAGCCACAATATGCCCTGCCTTGAGAAATTCATAGGTTTTTTGAACAATTTCATCAGTGTCTTCAGAAATTAGAGTTTTGTCATTTTTATATAAAAAGAGATGAGGACCACACACTGGGCAGGCTGTAGGCTGGGTATGAAAGCGACGGTCAAGGGGGTCTTCGTATTCTTTCTGACATTCAGGACACATGGGAAAAGGAGCCATAGAAGTATTGTGCCTGTCATAGGGAATGTCTTTGACAATGCTAAAGCGTGGTCCGCAGTGAGTGCAAACTATAAAAGGATAGTGATAACGCCTGTCATCTGGGTCAAAAAGCTCTTTTAAGCAGTCTTTGCAGAGGTTGGTATCAGGGGGGATAAAGGCCCGCTTTTTATCGGTTTTTCTGCTTTTTTCTATAAAGAAGCGGGTATAGCCCTGCAGGGGTCTTTCTTCAATTTTAATTTCCTGAATAATGGCAAGAGGAGGGAATTCCTCTTTTATTCCTTTTACAAATTTTTCTAAATTTTCCTCTTCAGCCTCTGCTTCTATGGTAACCCCTTCTGTATCATTTAGCACATAACCTTTTATGTTATTTTCCAGAGCTAACCTATAGATAAAAGGACGAAACCCAACTCCCTGAACAATTCCGTTAATTCTTATGAAGAGATGTTTTAACATTTATTTTATAGATTACACCTTTTAGCTTTTTTTAAAAGGGTTGGCCCCGGTTTTTCAATATAAAAATTTGATTGAATAATTTATTCAGAGATTTTAGATGATTTAAAGAAATTTCTTTTAAGTTTTTAGCAGGGCTTCCGATATATACATAGTGAAAAAAGAAAAGAAAAGAAAAAAACAAAAGGAGGTGGTTAGATATGGCAGTGAGGATTAATTTTAATGAGGCTGCTGCCCAAACCCACACAGCCCTTATTAGAAACGAAAGGGCTATGAACAAGAGCCTTTTAAGGCTCTCAACCGGCTACAGGATTTTAAATGCTGCAGACGATGCTGCAGGAATGTTTATTGCAGACATGTTAGGAACCATGGCAAAGGCTTATGATCAGGGTAATAGGAACATTCAGACAGCCATTTCTGCGCTTCAGATTGCAGAGGCTTCTGCGGGGCAGGTTTATGATAAGCTCCAGGAGATTTACATTAGAGCGCAGAATGCTGCTAACGACATTAACGACCCAAATGCGCGTGCTGCTTTGCAGAGAGAAATTAACAACTTTATTGATGCAATTCAGAAGATTACAAGAGATACAG